>Ga0114934_10000230_pt1 | contig 35411 bp, 29 predicted proteins | sample 4SBtaG_2_FD_99695 | JGI IMG/M metagenome (GOLD analysis project Ga0114934, IMG submission 99695) | Deep subsurface microbial communities from Kolumbo volcano to uncover new lineages of life (NeLLi) - 4SBTROV10_white metaG | ecosystem: Environmental > Aquatic > Marine > Volcanic ...
ACCGAGTGCGCTGATAGTTGCGACGAGGCAGCGGGCGACTGCAACACGGCCGCCGACACGCCCTGCAGCGACGACGGCAACGTGTGCACCGATAATCTCTGCGATGGCGCTGGTGCCTGCGCGACCATTAATAACAACGCGCCTTGCGACGACGGCGACGTCTGTACACTGGGGGACAGCTGTGCTGGTGGTGTGTGTGTGCCCGGAGGGCAGGGCAGCTGCCCTTCCTGCTCGATCTGCGACCCGGGGGTGGGCTGTGTAGCAGCTCCCTGGCAGGACTGCCTGCAGCCGACCGCAGCCAGGAAGTCAAAAATCGACCTGCGCGATGACGGCAACGATGCCAAGGATCGCTTGAAATGGAAGTGGACGCGCGGACAGGCCACCGCCCTGGCCTGGTTCGGTGACCCCGTTGTCGGCGACGGGTTCTCGTTGTGCATTTACGAGGGGGGTGCGGGCAGCGAAGAAGTTCTGCTGGGTGCCGATCTCACGGGAGGCGGCCTGTGCAGCGGCAAGCCCTGCTGGAAAGCGCTGGGCACGAAGGGTTTCAAGTACCGCGACAAGCTGGGCTCGGCCGACGGAATCGAAAAAGTAACACTCAAGGCCGGAGCGGAGGGCAAACCAAAAATTTCGCTGAAGGGACGCGGAGCGAATCTCGCAGCTGCGCCGCTGCCGGCCGTGTTGCCGGTGGCCATTCAACTGCAGGCCGATACCGGCTGGTGCTGGCAGGCTGACTACGACCAGGCCGGGCTGCTCGACAACTCGACCACCCGTTTCAAGGCGAGATCCGAGTAAGTGCCCCTTCAAGTCGGCATCTGCAGTATCTCGATGACCAGCGGGTCGCCGTCGCGTTCGAGGTAGCTGAAGGCCGTGGTCTCGTCCAGTCGCTTGCTCCATAGCGACGCGTAGCCGAGCTCTTCCAGCAGGGCTACGGTGGCGTCGTGATCGTCGACGCGGTAGCGCAGGTGGTGCATGCCCTCGCCACCCCCGGCCAGGAACTCCGCGTGCGGGCTCTCGCCTTCGACAGGCTGTATGAACTCGATCTCGAGGAGGCCGCTGTGACCGAATGCTATGCGCAGCCGGCAGTCAGCCTTGCGGCCATGAAAATCAGCGCCGCTGATTTCGGCGTCCATGAAGGTAAACGGGCCGTACAATGCCTCGTAACGGGCCACGGCCTGGTCGAGGTCGCTCACCACGAAGCCCACCTGGTCTATTGGCGGCAGGGCTGGTGTGTTGGCGGACTTGCTCATCCCATCACCGAGTAGCCACCGTCCACGACCAGCGTACTGCCGGTTATGAACGAGGCCTGGCTGCTGGCGAGGAACAGGGCGGCGCCGGCCACGTCGTCGGGTCGGCCCCAGCGCCCGAGCGGAGTGCGCGCGAGAACCGGCTCGTTCATCTCGGGGGTATCTTTGACGATCGCCGTCATGCGGGTCTCTATCATGCCCGCGGCGATGGCGTTTATGCGTATGCCCTGCGGGGCCCAGGCGATGGACAGGGTCTTGCCCAGTTGGGCCAGCCCGGCCTTCGCTGCGCCGTAGCCCGGCACCACGGCGACGCCGAAAAACGACGTCAACGAGGCGGTGTTGATGACGCTCGCGCCGGCGGCCGATCGAGCCTGGGTGCCGGGGCCCTGGTCGGCCAGCAGGGCGGCGGCCAGCGGGCTGGCGGCCAACATCTCGCGGCAGGCCGAGGCCAGGTGGAAGGCCGAGAACAGGTTTATGGCGACGGCTTCCTCGAACACCTCGGGGTCGTACTCGTCGCGGCCCCCGGGCAGGCTCGCGCCCGCGTTATTGCAGAGCACGTCGAGGCCGTCGAGGCTCTCGGCTACCGCCACTATCCGGGCGCGGTCGCGTACGTCGAGTTGCCTGTAGTCAAAGCTCGACAGGTCGTTGTCGTAATCGCCGGCCGCGGCGCGGGTGCCGGTTATTACTACCGACGCGCCGGCGTCGGCAAACGCGTGGGCGATACCCAGGCCGATGCCGTTGCTGCCGCCCGTTACCAGCACCCGGGTTCCGCTGTAGTCGTAGTTGGCTGTTGCGTTGGCCACTTGTTCAGTTCTCCTGCGGGCGGCAGTCGACGAGCACCTTGATGGCCTCGTCGGGGTCCTGGGCCGTCGCCAATGCGCGGTCAAACTCGGCCAGTGTAAAGCGATGGCTCACCAGTGCCGAGGCGTCAACCTGTCCGTCCGCGAGCATCTCTATCACGTCGGGAAACTCGTCGGGGTAGGCCATGGAGCCGGTAACAACGAGTTCGCGCATGAGCAGGTTGACCATGTCGACCGCCACGGGCGCCTTGTGCAGGCCGGCCACGACCACGCGCGCACCGCTGCGGGCCTGGTGTACCACTTGTGTAAACACGCTTCCCACGCCGGTGGCCTCAACGTAGAGCTCGCTGGCCGGCACCGGGCCTCCCATGAGCTCGGCAGTGCCGTGTTGCTTGAGCAGGAAGGTCGGCAGCGAAGTCGGGTCGTCCTGGTCGGGGCAGAAAACAGTAGCGCCAAGTTGCGCGGCCATGGCCAGGCGCTTGGCCGACAGGTCCACGACGACTATGTTTTCCAGTCCGAGCTGGCGCAGCACGAGCAGCGTGCACAGTCCGATGGGACCGGCGCCCATGATGACCGCCCGGTCACCGGCCCGCGCCTTGCCTTGCCTGGCAACGTGCATGCCCACGGCCAGTGGTTCTACCAGCGCGCCTTCTTCCATGGACAGTTCGTCGGGCAGCTTGAGCAGCGAGGATCCGCTCTTCTCGGCGTTGCGCACCAGCAGCAGGGGGGCGAAAGCGCCCTCCGGCCCACCGTTGCCAATGGTATTGCCGTTGGCCATGGGGTTGACGACCACGCGCTCGCCGTTGCTAGTGTTGTTTATATTGGTGCCGGTCTCGACCACCGTGCCCGAGAGCTCGTGGCCCAGCGGCATGGGGCGGTCGCCGCCGGCCATCGAGCCCATGCCGATGTAGCCGAGGTCGGACCCGCAGATGCCGCAGTATTCGACGGCCAGCAGTACGTCGTCGGGCCCGGGCGAGGGCACGGCGATACGATCGACCTGCGCTACACCGGGGCCGTGTACCTGCACCGCGGGCATGGTCGCGCTGGTATGGGCGGCGGCCAAGCGGCTACTCCTGCGGGTCGGGATGCAGTGAGTAAGTGGCCACTATCGAGGCCAGGTCCAGCACGTGGCCTTCCATGGCATTGAGTGCGTCGCCACCCGTGAAGCGTTCGCCCAGTTCGAGCTGTTCGACGTCAAGCGCATATACCGTGAACACGTAGTGGTGCAGGCGCTCGTCGTTGAATGGGGGCCACGGGCCGTCATATCCACCGTAGTCGCCGCTCATGTCATCGTCGTCGGCAAACCAGTTGGTAAAATCGTTTATTCCACGGCGACCGTGCTTGGTGGGGCCGGGTTGTTTGCCCCGCGGCATAAAACCTTCGCCGTCTGCAGCAACGGCCAGTTCATGCATGGACGCCGGGATGTCGACGAGTACCCAGTGGTCAAAATCAACACGCGGGATGTCGTAGGGCACCGTCACGTCGCTGCGATTCACGAGGTCGGGTCGCGTGGGTACGTCGCGGTCATGACACACGATGGCCATCGATTGAGTGCCCTCCGGCAGCTCGCTCCAGGCCAGGTGGGGGCTGCGATTGGGGCCGGGCACCGGTCCGTCGTCGCCGGGCACACCCGCGGCAAACTCGGGGGGCAGGGGCTGTCCGTCGTTGAATGAATCGCTGTGAATCTTCATTTGCTACTCTCCCGCGATAGTTTCTACAGGGAAGCGCGCGCTGTAGAAATCAAACCGCTTGCGTAGCTCGTCGGGGTCGGTGCCGAAGTCGCCGGCGAGGTCGTAGAGAACGCGCCCGCCGCGGTCTCGCGGGTGCCGACGGCGGTAATCGGCTATCGCCTCGGTCGTGTCGGCGTCGAGCTCGAGGCCCGCCAATTGGTATACAGCGGCCACGGAGCCCTCTTCGTCGGCCATGAAATCAGAAAAGTGCAGGTTCATGCTGTGCGCGGGTGCCAGCAGCCCGCGGTCGCGCACGCAGGACGCGAGCAGCTGTTCCACCCGCGCTGTCCAGTACTCCAGCAGTTCGTCCACGAGCACGCGTTGTCGGCTGACTCTCTGCCCGTAGGCCAGCATGGTCACGGTCGATTGTATTACCGCCACAGGGTCGCGGTGGGTCACGACGACCGTCGCGTCTGGAAAGGTCCGCGTGAGCGCGGGCAACTGTTCCAGGTGCTGGGGACACTTGAGTACCCAGCGCCGCGCTGGGTCGCCGCTCGCCTGCCCGCCGCTCGCGAGACCAGCCTGTTGGTCGCGCCAGGCCAGCAGCCTGAGCACGTTCTTCATGTAGTCATAGTGGGGCTGCTGATCATGCCCCAGGTAGTGGTCGCGCCAGCGCGGCGAGTGCGCCAACCACTCGTAGTTGTACGAGGCGAAGTCGGGGCCCATGAGTTCGAGTTCCTCGTGCACGTGGTCGGGGTTCATCGGGTGCATGGCCGCGAGGTGGGGCGTCACGGCCTGCATGCCTTCCCAGGCTTTCTGGCAGCGAAACCAGCGCGGGTCGTTCTCGTCACCGGTGGAGGGCTCGCCCGGAAGCGGCAGCGGTTCGTAGGATTCCCAAAGTGGCAGCGAGCGCAGGCGCGGGTCGGCGGCCAGGGTGTTGAGCAGGTGGGTGGTGCCCGACCTGGGCAGGCCCACCACTATGATTGGCCGTTCAATGGCCGTGTCGAGAATCTCGGGGTGCCGCGTCCAGCAATCCTGTATCAGGAGCCGACTGGTGGCGTGTTGCGCGAGCTTGTTGCGCAGCGTGAGGCGGCCGAGCGCGGTGATCTCGTGGTCAGCGCTCCACTCGTCGCAGAGCAAGCCCAGTCGCTCGATGAAATCCTCTGGTCCTAAATCCACGAGACCAGTGGTTTCGCGGGCCTGGCCCAGTACGGAGTCCACGCTCAATTCTATGGCCTGGCTTTCGGCCCAGGCTATAGCGGCGCGCTGTGTGTCGTCGAGTTGGGGCTGCGAGAGGTCGGCTATGCGTATCTCGTCGCTCATCTTCGGCGGCTCATCTTCAGCTATGGCCCAGCAGGCTCTGCAGGCGGGCGATCTCCTTCGCCAGCCAGCCGTCCTCCCAGAAGTTGGCGCCGGCTTTGGACACCGAGGCGCGCTCGCGCAGGGCGAGGTGCACGTCAAGTAGAAGTTGAAGCGCCGTCTTGTTGTCGTCGCCGTTGTTGTCGCCGGCAGTGTCAGCGGCGGCGGCCAGCTCGGCCAGGTGCAACGCCGCCTCCGGTTCGCCGGCATCGAGCAGGGCGCGTCCCCGGGTGGTTATGGCGTCGACGCCGGCCAGCCCGGCCAGCTCGGCGTACACGTCGCGGGCAGGGGTGGGGTAGAGCTCGGTGGTAGACCCCGCCTTGAACCATCCCATGTAGCTTTCCCAGATCGTGCGCACGGCCCAGCTCACCTTGCCGTAGCCCTGGCCTATGACGAGATCGTCGGGCAGGTTGACCTCTCGCATGAGGGTAAAAACGTCCTTGCCTTCGTTCATTCCAGCCAGCGTGGCGCCGTGCACGTGGTCGGCAGCGCGGTAAAGCTGGTCGAGGCTGTCGCGTATGAGTTCACGGCCGGCGATGGGCGCGAAGTGGCCGGTCACCAGCAGCTCGGGTTCAAGGCTGCGCATGCGGTCGACGGCCCGCATGTAGGGCTCGAGAAAACGATAGCGGTCGCCGCGTATGGTGTTGATATTGGGAAAGTGCGGAAACAACGGGCCGACGGTATTACCGCTGAAAAGTATCCCGTGTTCGGGCAACCACACGAGGCAGCTGTCCGCGGTCTCACCGCCGGGTACGGCCAGCAGCTCGAGCTTGAGCCCGCCGCAGTCGAGCTCGAGACGGTCTTCAAAAGTAATGTCGGGCCCGGGCACATCCTGTTCAAAGGCCGACGGGTCCCGGGCTGCCACCTCGGCGGCGTAGTCGAACACGTGCTGAAACCAGGTGCCCGACTGGTTTACCCGCACCGTGGCGATGCGGCTGTCGTCGTGCTGGCAGGCCGCGTTGTTGGCCTGGGCGATGTAGACCGTGCTGGCCTCGCGAAAGCGCGACACGCCGCCCAGGTGGTCCACGTGTCCCTGGGTGGTGATGACGTGCGTGGTCGGCCCGTCGCAGGCCTGGTCGAACACGCGCTTGTGCACGGGAGCCTCGAAACCCATGCCGGTGTTTATGATCACCCGGCCCGCGCTGGTCACCAGCATGTAGGAGTTCGAACAGCCCTCCGACATGTAGATGAAATCTTCGATGCGCGTGGCCTCGGCCTGCCACGCCGGTTTCATGTCGAAGAAGGTGGGTCGGTTGGCTACCAGCTCAGCGACGCCGGCGGCGGTCGGGTTTCTTGCGGTGCTTGTAGACAGGCTGCTCATGGCTATTGGTTTTCCTAGCGCGTGGGCTGCCTCGAGTAAAAAGGACGGCGTCTCCCCCCAGGCAAGGCCTTCTGGCAGTATGCCTGCTCGGGGGTGTGATCAAGCCGGTATGAATAAAACATTAATGGTGGTCTGCCCTGGTAGCGGCGGTTGTAATGGTGCGGACGGCGGGTCTGGACAGCGAACAGGTCAAGGTGCCCCGCCTTGAGATGGAGGTTGACGCAGCGGCCGTAGCCAGGCGTATGGGTGAGGCGGTCAGATTCCGTACCGTTTCAAACCTGGACACGGGCAAAGTTGCATGGGGTGAGTTCGAACGCCTGCACGCCTGGATGAAGACCAGCTGACCGGCCGTGCACGCGGCCATGCAGCGGGAAACCGTTGCTGGCTATAGCCTGCTCTACCACGTGCAGGGAAGCGACCCCGCGCTCGCGCCGGTGTTGTTCATGGCCCACCTGGACGTGGTGCCCGTGGAGCCCGGCACCGAGGGCGACTGGGTCCGGCCGCCGTTTTCCGGCGACATCGCTCCCTGCGGTGATATCGAAGGCGACTGCGTGTGGGGACGCGGTACGCTGGATGTAAAGTCGTCGATGGTGGGCCTGATGGAGGCTGCAGAGCCGATGTTCGCCCGTGGGTGGCAGCCACAACGCACCGTGTATTTCTTTTTCGGCCATGACGAGGAGCTAGGCGGAGGGGCCGGGGCGAGGGCCGGCGCAAGTTTGCTCGAAGACCGCGGTGTTCGCCTGGCGTGGGTGCTCGACGAGGGGCTCGTCGTCACCGACGGCATGGTGGAGGGACTCGACCAGCCCGTGGCCATGATAGGCACGGCCGAGAAGGGGTACTTGAGTCTTGAACTGGTGGCCACCGACGAGGGTGGACACTCGTCGATGCCGCCCCTTCACACGGCCGTGGGCCGGGTGGCGCGCGCGGTGGCACGCCTGGAGGCCGACCAGTTCCCGGGAGCTCTTGACGGGGCAGCAGGGCAGATGTTCGCGGCCCTGGCACCGCAGCTGCCGCTGGGGCAACGAGCTGCTCTGGCCAACCTGTGGCTGACCGAACCGCTGGTCGTACGGTCGCTCGAGGACAACCCGCTGACGGCGGCCTTTGTGCGTACGACCACGGCAGCGACCATGCTCGAGGGCAGCGTCAAGGAGAACGTGCTGCCCCAGCGCGCCGTGGCTGTCGTCAATTTTCGCGTACACCCGCGCGACTCGGTCGACTCGGTAACAGTACGCGTGCGACGGGTGATAGATGATGATGACGTGGAGGTGCAACCGGTGCCCGGTGGCATGCTGAGCGAACCCTCTCCGGTCTCCTCGACAGGCGCAGCCGGTTACCGGCTGCTTGAACGTTCGATAAAGGCGGTATGGCCGCAGGTGCTGGTAGCCCCGGGCATAGTGGTGGGTGCGACCGATTCGCGTCACTTCGCTGGCGTTGCCGACAACGTCTACCGGTTTATCCCGTTCTGGATGCGGCCGGGCGACCGCAGTCGCGTGCACGGAACCAACGAACGGGTCACGGTAGATAACCTGGCCGATTTCGTTCGTTTTTACAGCGCGGTGCTCGGTGGTGTCGGCGAACCCGCGGGCGGGTGACCGGCCAGGTTCAGAGGCTTATGTGAACACTTGATGGTCCGCGCACGGTACTGGTGTGCACCATCTCGATCTCTTTTCGCGATGCCTCCCAGCGTGGGAACCTGGCGAGCGTTTCTTCTATGGCCACCCGCGCCTCCATGCGCGCGAGCGAAGCGCCTATGCAGAAGTGCAATCCGTAGCCAAACGACACGTGCGAGTCGATCGGGCGGGTGATGTCGAAGCGGTCGGCGTCGGTAAACTCGCGTTCGTCGCGGCCGGCCGAGCCGTTGAGCAGGGCAATCTTAGAGCCCTCGGCTACTATCTGCCCGTGCAGCTCGACGTCGCGTGTTACATATCGGGCCTGTATGGGCGAGGGCGCCTCGTAGCGCAACAGTTCTTCCACGGCGCCGGGCACGAGTGACGCATCGGAGGCCAGTTGCTCTCGCTGCTCGGGGTGCTCGGACAACAGCAGCGCGGTCCAGCCCAGCAGGCGGGCCACCGTTTCGTTGCCCGCCGAAGAGAGCAGGTTCACGAATCCGTGCAGTTCGTCATCGGTCAATCGCCTGGTTGAACCGTCTTCCAGCTCGATTTCGCTTGCCACGAGATCGCTCATCAGGTCGTCGCGCGGGGCGCGACGACGCTGGTCGATCTGCTCCTGGAAATATCCGCGCAGGTGGCCCCAGGCCTCGATCGCGCCGCTGTTCGACTGAGTTTCGCCCGGCTCGACGTGCAGGCTCTGGTCCGTCCAACCACGCACGGTGTCCTGGTCCTCGACGGGTACCCCCAGCAGTGAGCCTATGACCATCACCGGCAGGCGGGCAGCAAACTCCTCGACGTAATCGAAGCCGGCGCTGCCGACGAAGGGGTCGAGGTACTCGGCGCAGAGCGAGCGTATGCGGGGCTCGAGCTCGGCCACGCGGCGTACCGTCAGCGCGCGTCCGACGAGCTTGCGCAACTGGGTGTGATCGGGGGGGTCGAGCCATATCATCATGGTGCTGAAGTCGTGCTTGCGCGACATCAGCTCCAGCACCGTGCCGTGTGCCGAGCTGAAGGTCTGGTGGTCGAGCGAAGCGTCGTACACGTCGCGGTAACGGCTCAGGGCGTAGAAGTCGTACTCCCCGTTGTAGTAAAGCGGGGCCTCGTCACGCATTCGCCGCCAGACCGGGTGTGGGTCGGCGTCTATAGCGTAGTCGTAGGGGTCGTAATACAGATCGTCGGGTTGCGTGTTGTTGGCCTTCACTGTCGCTTTCTTCGGGATAGATTATGCTTGTCGCCCACGGTGGTACAAGCGGCGCAAGGGAGGGGCTCTCAAGCCGGGGGCCATGACTCTTCGACTCGAGGGGCGATGTCCGCAATGTCCCAGCTCGGAGCTCTGTCGTTCGGACCTGCTCGGCCTGGCCGCCGAGCTGTCCAAACAATGGGGTCCACCTCTCACCGCGTCATGCGCTACTTGGCATTCTTTGACCAAGCCTCTTGACAGTTGCTTCCAATAGTAGTATAGGCTCGCGTGTGTAGGTGGGGCCGGAAGCATTAAAGGAGGTATACCGCCATGCCCAAATTAAGGCATGCTGCTCTTGGGATTTTTGCCGTGTTAGTTCTCGTGCTGGCTGCGGGGTCGGTATACGCCATTAGCCAGGCAACCAAGTATTCCGTTCCTCTGACTGCGCCGTACCCGCGATGCGGCAGCGACAACGACACCATTTCTGAATGCACGACCTCTACCGCTCTCACGCTGACTTCACCGTGGACGTTCTCGCAGGGAACCGTTGTTATCGAGACCAACAAGGTGTCGCTACGCTTTGACGGCATGCACCTGCGAGATTCGGAGGCGTGTCCCGGTGCAACCGGAGACTGTTCATGCTGGGGCGGAGCTGGATCGGGTTATTGGTGTGACGACAACTCGGACTGTGGCGGAGATACTTGTGGGCCGACCAGCGCAAACGGCGCGGATTGGGCAACGGTGAAGATCTACCTGCAGAATTATTACGAACCCTTCCCTATGCTCTGGAACAATTATCATATAAGGAGGCATAACAATTGCGTGGTGGAAGTCAGTGTTGATCTCGACAACCCAAGCAACGACAGTAACAAGAACAGGCGGATAAACCAGAGCGTTACCCAGACCTTTGGCTGTGGCTACGGTACTACCAACATACCTGCGGCGGAAATCCGTCGTGTCGAGGTTTACGACTCCAGCGGTATGCTAATGGCCGTACCTACTTGGTAGGAGTAGTTGGTGATGACGCAGTTCCCGAAGTATGTTTTTCCATGGGTAGTACTGCTGGCTGCCGGGGTGTCGTCGGCGGCCACCGTCGTGGTTGACACCTGTGGCCAGGAAGTCGCCAACCGCGACCAGGGCGTGCTCGCGGGAGACCTGGACTGCAGCGGAACTTCTTCGCCTGCCGTTGTTCTGGGCAGACGGGCCGCCCTGGATCTCGCCGGGTTTACACTTACCGGTGGAAATTTCGACGCTGTTTACTGCGCACGCAATTGCATAGTCACCGGAGGCACGCTTGCCGGCGCGGGGCGCAACTGTGTCCGGGCTGCGGACGGAACCGCCACGCTTACGGGCATGCTGCTCAACGGGTGTGGCGGCGGTGCTCGTTTTCCGGCGGCCGTGGAAGGACGAAGTCTAATCATTTCGACGTCGACCGTGTTGAGTACAGTCGGAAGCGCGCTGTGGGCGCAAAAAAAATTGAGCATGAGTAGTTCGTCGGTTGACGGTTGCGGTTGGGTCGGTGTTCATGCGCAGCGCAAGGTGAAGATAACTGACTCGACAGTGGCTGATTGTGAATTCGGGGTCAGCTCTTCCAGGGTTAAACTGCGATCCAGTTCGGTGACCGACTACGGGTGCTTGGGAATTACCGGGGGGCGCCTGCGGGCGACCGATTCAACAGTGAGCAACTCCACACCGGGCAGCGGTTCGTGTGCCGCGGGTGGTGGCTCGCTGGATATTTCCACCGCACGCCGACCGCGGCTAGTTGATTCCACCTGCGAGCGGAGTCACGATTTTTCCTCTGATCCACTGTACGTGGATCTTCCGAGCTGGGACGTGTGCTCGCTGGACTAGAAAAAGCATTTCGTCGGGTTGGCGCAGCACCAGGAAGGACAGGTCAAAAAACCGGGGGTTGTCTTCCATTCGCGGTTCTTCCCGGTGTCAGCTGTCGTTGATCGAGAGTTGCCCGCTTCGGTTCGGCCTGAGCCCCCACGCGAACAGGCCGATTGATACCAGTACGCCGACCGCGCCTACGAGCAGGAGCAGTTCGACAACAGTTTCCTGAGTGGACGTGCCCGACCCGCCTTCGCCGGCGATGGGGGTAGAACGACTGGTGCCCCACAAGGCGGCCAACTGCAGTGCGGCGTAGAGCACGTAGTTGGAAAATATGGTCGTACCGAATGCTATGGAGCTAAGGCGCGGCGAAAGGTGCAGGTGATTCCAGGCCAGCCCCACGATCATGATCAGCATGCCTCCCTGCACGCCGGCCAGGTGGGCAGAAAGGCCGAGCCGCACGGTGGTAGTGGCGGGTATGGCGACGCCCGACAGCAAGCCTACGAGTACCAGCAGCGCCCCCGCGAAAAGCAGTGATCGTTTGCGGTCAGGATTTTTCATCGAGTTCACCCTCCTTCATAAACCACCCGGCCGCCGACAAGCGTCATCTCAACTGTGATGTCGCGGATCAGCTCCGGGGTTACTTCGTCGGGGCCGGCTGAAAGCACGGCGAGGTCGGCCAGCTTGCCCGGTTCTATAGAACCGCGCTCGTTCTCGGCACGAATTTGCCAGGCCGCGTCGATGGTCATGGCGCGCAGGGCCTGGCGCGGCGTCACCCGCTGGTCAGGACCCAGCACCCGGCCGCCCGAGGTGACGCGCCTGACGGCTGTCTCCAGCAGCAGCATTGGCGTCATCGGTACCACCGGCGAGTCGAGGTGGATGCTGTAGCGCAGCCCAAGGTCCGCTGCTTCGCGAAGCGGGCTTATCCGTTGGGCGCGCTCGGGCCCCATGAATATCTCGTAGTGGCGGTCGCCCCAGTACCAGGTGTGGGCCACGAAAAAGCTCGGGGTAACTCCGAGCTTTTTCATGCGGTCGAGTTGGTCGCTGCGAGCCATCTGCGAGTGGATGAGTATCAGCCTGGGGTCGGGGTCGGGCCGCTCGGCCTGTGCCGCTTCCATCGCGTCGAGTATGTCGTCTATCGAGGCGTCCCCGTTACCGTGGATAGCCATCTGCCTGCCGGTGGCGTGGATGCGGGTTACCAACCGGGCCAGCCGCTCGGCCGGGATGCTCGGGTATCCCCGGTACGCGGGGTCGCCCTTGAACGGCGTGTGGTAGGGTTGGCCGAGGTAGCCGGTGAATCCCTGTATCGACCCGTCGGCCACGAGCTTGATCGGCCCGGCGTTAAACATGTCGGTATCGTTGTCGTCCAGGTCGAGATCGCCTGCCAGCCAGGACTGCGCGGCTTCTTCGTCGGGCCAGGCTTCCAGGCGCAGCGGTATGATACCGAGCTTCGAGGAAGTAGCCATTGCGCTGAGCAGCGAGGAAGGGGTGAGCCCGGACTGCGCGGTGGTTACTCCCTGAGCCAGGTACTCCCGGGACGCATCGTGGAGCATGCCAAGTCCCTCTAGCGGGGAAAACTGCATGACCCTTTTCATCATGGGTCGTGCGGCGGTTTCCTCGAGCACGCCGTCGGGAGTCTGCCCATCCGATTCTCGGCGAATCACACCGCCCTCCGGGTCGGGCGTGTCGGCCGTGATACCCATCGCCTCGAGAGCCATGGTGTTGGCCACCGACAGGTGGCCCGACACGTGTACGACAGCGACCGGGTGACTGGCGCTCGCGCGGTCGAGGTCGTGGCGGGTAAAGTGCCTGAGATCTTCAAGCAGCGTGTCGTCGTAGCGGAAGCCCAGCACCCATTCGCCGTCGGGAGTAGCAGCGGCGCGTTCGGCGAGGCGCTCGATGCCCTGCGCTATGTTGTCGAGGTCGCCTACCGGCGGGCTGGCGAGGTCAACGTTGGCGTTGTACATGGCAGTGCCGGGAAAGTGCCCGTGCGCGTCGATGAGTCCGGGCACCAGCGTGCGTCCCGCGAGGTCGCGGAAGACCGTCCCCGGGCCGGCCATTGACAGGATTTCGTCGTCGCTACCGACCGCCACGATACGGTCGCGTCGGAGCAACACGGCCTGGGCTATGTCGTCGTCGGCGTTCATGGTCAGCACGCGGCCGCCGGTGAACGCCTGGCTCACCGGCGGGCGCAACGTAAGTCGCCATACGGCGAACACTATCGCGCCGGCTGCCAGCAGGCCGACGCCCAGTGCTGAAATGCGGACCAGGATGCGCTTCATCTGTTTACCCCCCCAGGTTACCGTGACTGGCGCTTTTGCCATGTTATCGCCACTGTTGGAAACCGGTTCGCGGCGCGTTGCCGGAAGACACTACCAGGAGAGGAGCCCGAGGGGATGATGAGTAACGATGCAAAATAGCAGGTCAGCACCGCTTGCAGGCCTGCGCGTGATAGAGAGTTCCCTGTTGGGGCCGGCGGCCATTACGACACACCTGGCCGATCTCGGTGCAGAGGGCATAAAGGTGGAGTCGCCCGCAGGCGATTACGTGCGCGAAATGACCTGGCCAATCATCAACGGAGTGTCGCTGCTGCACATGCACGTCAATCGCGGCAAGAAGAGCGTGGTACTCGACCTGAAGGTGCCGGAGGGGGCCGAGTTGTACCGCGAACTGGTACGCGGCGCCGATGTCGTGGTGGAGGCCATGCGGCCGGGCTCGCTCGAACGGCGCGGGCTGGGCTACGAAGCCCTGCGCGAGATAAACCCGCGTATCGTCTTCTGCAACATATCGGGTTACGGGGCGACCGGCCCATACAGCGGCCTGCCGGCCCACGGCATTGCCTTTGATACCTGGGCGGGCATCGTCAGTCCGGAGACCGACGAGGATGGCTTCTGCTTTCTACCCGAGCACGCGAGCATGGGCATGCACGCCGGGCCGTTGCTGGGCGCGCTGGGGATCCTGGCGGGGGTGGTCCGCGCGCGTGAGTCGGGGGAAGGCTGCTTGATGGAGATTGGCCAGTCCGACGCGGCGGCATACATGGACTGGTACCGCAGCGAGTCCTGGATGGCCTACGAGCGGCCCGAAGACGAGGTCACAGGCAACAAGGCCGACAACTACGAACGCCGCGAGCCGGGCACGGCTGGCATGAAAGAAGGCGTGCGTTACCAGGTCTACGAGTCAGCCGACGGGCACGTATTGTTCATGGCCAGTGAGCAGGCCTTCTGGCGTAACTTCTGCGTGTGCGTGGGGCGCGAGGATCTGTTTGAACGCTGGCCGGGATCGAAGTTTGCCGACCACGCACGCGGTAACCGCGAACTGCAGGCCGAGCTGCGCGAAATTTTTCGCACGCGAACGAGCGCGCAGTGGATAAGCACGGCCAACGAGCACAACTTTCCTGTTGCGCCCTGTAACTCGCCGCGAACGCTGGCCGAGGACCCGCAGTTTCGCGACAGGTTTCCGCTCTACGGCCACGAGCAGCACGGTGCCGACATGCTGCCGTTCCCGGTCAAGCTGGCAGGTGAGACGCTACCGGCGCCCGCAATGGCGCCCACCGTCGGCGAGCAGACCGACGAGGTGTTGCGCGAGCTGCTGGGCTGTGACGACGAGCGCCTGGCCGCGTTGCGGGTCACCGGTGCCCTCGGCTGAACAGGGGGGGCTCAGGATTCGAGCTCGATCTTGAGCACCTTGCCGGCCGCGTTGCGGGGCAGGGGCTCGCTGCGCAGTTGCCAGAGACTGGGCACCTTGAAAGTAGCCATGGTTTCAGCGCACCAGGCGGCCAGCTCTTCGCTGGTAGGCGTCTCGGGAGTGGTCGCGCTATTGCTCGTCGCCAACACGACGATTGCCTTGACCTCCTGTCCGAGCTCGGCGTGCTCAACGCCGATCACGGCGGCTTCTTCGACCGCCGGGTGGGCTTCGAGGCGCCGCTCAATTTCGACTGGGTAAATGTTCTCTGCGGCGCGCAGTATCAAGTCGCGAGCGCGGCTGTTGATGTACAGGCGACCGTCGAGCAGGTGGCCTATGTCGCCGGTCGCCAGCCAGCGACCCGGGTGGATGGTCTCGCGCGTGGCCCCGGGTTGTCCCCAGTAATCGAGCATCAGGTAGGGGCTGCGCACGAAGATCTCGCCGTCTTCGCCCTCGGGCAGGGCGTCGCCGCTGTCATTGCGTATTTCGACCTGCTGGGTCGGCATCACGCGGCCTACCGACAGCGGGTGGCGGGCGAGTTCGCGTCCGCCGGTCATGGTAACCGGCACCACGGTTTCGCTGCTGCCGTAGCCCAGCCCCACGCCCTGTTCGCCGTTGGGCACAAGGTCGCGCATGCGGGCCTGGGTTTCGGGCGTGGTGGGAGCTCCACCGCTGCCGAGGTTGCGCAGCGAGCTGAGGTCGTAGTCGTGCAGGCGGGGATGGCCGAGTACGCGCGGCGCCATGCTGCCCAGGCCAGACCAGATCGTGACCCGTTCCTTTTCGATCAGTCGCAGTACCTCTTCGGGGTCAAAGGCTCCCAGTCGCCACACTGTCTTTGCGCCCGCGGCCATCATCATCAAGCCGCCCGTGTACAGGCCCGACATGTGAAACAGCGGCACGGTCATGAGCGCGCAGGTAGCCGGCGGATCGATTTCGCCGGCTATCCCTTCTTCGGCAGCCAGCATGGCGTTGCGAAAGCCGTGCAGCATCGAGTTGCTCAGAAAACCGCACACGCCGCGGTGGGTGTTCACGGCGCCCTTGGAGCGGCCGGTGGTACCACTGGTGAAAAGGATTATGGCGGGGTCGTCTTCGGCTATGGGAGTTTCAGGCAGGCCGACGTCGGGCGCGTAGTTGACCAGTTGCTCGAAGTCGGTCTCGATCTTGATAGTAGCGATGCCGGGAGCAGCGGCCAGGGCGTCGCCCAGGCGGTCGAGTCGTTTTTCGTCGGCCACCAGGACCCGCGGCGTGGTGAGTTCCAGTGCGTGTCGTATTTCGTCGGGTTTCCACCAGCCATTGAGCGCCGACACGACCGCGCCCAGGCTTACCGTGGCCCAGAAGGTGATCAGCCATTCGGGATGATTCTCGGCCAGGATCGCCACTCGGTCGCCGGGCCTGATCTTGTACTCGTCCCTGAGCGCGGCAGCCGTTGAGCACACCATGCGGTAGTGCTCGGCGTAGCTGATGCGGCGGTCGCCCGATACGATGTATTCCGCGTCGCCGTGCAGGGCCGAGTCGGCCAGTACTTCCCTGAGCGAACGCTTGCGGCCGGCGAACACCTGCATGCGTTGGCCGAGGACTTCTTCCTCGACGACGTCGAAGCCACCGCCGGGGGCGATGAGTTGCGCGGTTATCTTGTCAAAATCATCCATCGTCCAGCAGGGGAAGACGTACCTTTTTGGGGTTTCAGACCACGTCTCAAAGGGCGAAAAGGTAGCAGGTCTCCTCTCGGGTTGTTTTTCAGTGGAGGTAAATCGGCGACGACCAGGCCCGCGGCTCGGCTGTTGCCAGGCAATCCTCCTCGTTGGGCGTCCTGAAGTCGGCGCCCCAACAGGGGTCCACCTGCTCGCAGTTGTCGTCGTCGTCGTATTTGCATCGCAGGGTGCCGGCGTTGACCGTGGGCGTGGCGCGTTCGATGGCGCGTACGTAGTACACGTGCTCGCGCGTGCTCGCGGCTTGTTCGGGGTCGTCGAATTCCACCGTGCAGCCGTTGCCGTCGGCGGGGCAGGGCAGCACCTTCCACGGGTCTTCGATGAGTTCGGCCAGGGAGTCGTCTTGTGCTTCCGCCAGATTATCGGGGTGGCGCGCACGCACGCGCACTACTTCTATACGCTCGATGGGTCGCCTGCTGTCAGTGGGGTTGTAGCACTCACCTCGGCACAGGCGCTCGAGCCTCGCGGGGGATAGGCCCTGCTCGGAGTGCTCGGGGCAGCCTTGCTCCTGCTCCAGCGAGCCAGCGGCTCGTACCCTGAACCGCGGTGTTCCGGTCATGTCGGCTTCACCGCCCATGGCGAGCTCGCCGTCGGGCCCGTTCAGTAGGTCAAACCACAGCAGTATGCGCGGCCCGCTGGTGCCGTAGACTTCGCGTCGTTTCATGGCCTGCCAGATCGAGTCGCGGTCGCGGCCGCCTGAGTGCACGGCCACCAATCCGCCGGTGACAAAAAATGACGCGACCCTTTCGGCTTCCAGCGCGAGCATGGGGTTGGACATGACCGCGTCGTTGGCCACGAAGGGTTGCGATTCGCCGTTGTCGACAGCTTTTTCTCCGCGCAGGAGGTCATAGGCAAAGCGGCTGTGTACGCCGCGGGCCTCGGTCATCTGGTATCGTGCGTATTCCTTGTAGCCGGTACCCGGGCGCGCCGAGTGGTTGTCGCTCGAAGCCATGAAGCCAAAGCGAAAGCGGCGCGCGTCGCCGTGGGCCTCGTTGCCGGTCAGTGCCAGCGTGTACTGTGCAGAGTTGCGCGGCCGGTAGTTGAAGGACGGGAGAAAACAGTCGCGGCACTGGCCGCAGTCGATCCAGTCTTCGGGCTCGGCCCAGGGTAAGGTCAGGTGACCCTGCTGGCCGGCCGCGAGATGGTTGGTCTGGGCTTCGGTCACCAGCTGCTCACAGCTCGCCGAGTCAGGATTTTCGCATCGTTCGCGAACAAGCTGGCCAGCCCGCCGGCAGCAGGGCAGGTAATTGTCGCTGGCCTCCGGGCAAACAGCACCGTTGTCGCCAGCAATACCGTCCTCGCGCCAGTCGCGGTACTCCTCGGAGTTGCCATGCCCGGAAAATACCTCGAGCAATATCTGCCTCTCGGGGTCGTGCTGCGCGCCCTTCAACTGCTTGTCGAACGATGAACCGGGCGGTGTGTACACTCCCCAGGCAGTGCCATGCGGAATGACTATGGACTCGTGCCCCCACTGGGCAAGTTTCTCGAACAGCTCGGCGGGGTCCTGGGCGACTTCGATGCAGTCGTCGGGAAGCTGGCGGGTGTCGACTCCTGTTTCGCAGTACGGCGTGTCCAGGAGCTCGTCCTGGTATAAGTTGAAGGAAAGAAACTGGTCAATTTCATCCAGGTCGGCCAGGGGTAGCAGTAGCCGTTGCTTGAGCGGGCGCTTGTCGCCCAGCATTGCTATCAGCAATGACCGCGCAGCTATCGGCCGCCTGGGTATGGAGCCATCGTCGAGATCGCGAAGGATGACGTTCTTGTGTCCCCAGTGCTCCGACGGGGTCTGTCCCACCTGCGTCCACTCCCATCCCAGGTAGGCGACAACGTCGGGATTGTCGGGGTCGCCGGCCAGGGCGTTGCACTGGCGAACCGAATCCACGGTCTCCTGCCAGTGTTGCGGGGTCAGGCCCTCGGCGTGATCGTTTATGCTCCAGAAGTCCAACCCCGAGCAATAGCGCGCAAAATCGCAGGCGTCGGCCGGCGGGTGCGCGCCCTCTCCCTGCATAACCGGCAGGCTGAAGGTAAAAGCGTCGGGCGAAAAAGTGGTGTGCACGTGCAGGTCGCCGAACAGTATCTGCTTGTCGTCGGCGATCTTGAGTGACTCGGCGGTCTCGCGTTGCCTCGCCTGTTCAGTCTCGATGACCGTTGTCGGCAAGGCGGCGCCTTCTATGTTGCCGGGACCCTGGTGTTTACCGCAGCCTGGCAGCATGAGCAGGGCTGCTGCGCTGAGAGCGAGAAAAACCTGCATAGGGGTGGCCTCGAGATAAAGGCGACTACTCATGTGTATCTTTCTCCCGCCAGTGAAGGGGTCAGGCATCCGGCATCAGGGACTGCAGGCGCTCGTAGGCGTCAATATATTCTTCTACAAGTTGTTGCACGACCTGGCGCACCGGACGCACATCGTTCATGCGCCCCACGATCTGTCCCACCGGGTTGAAGGCCACCCCCTGGGCCTTCGCCGCGTAACGGTGTACGCGGTGCACGGCGTCGGCCGTCACCATCCACTGCAGCGGCATGCCCAGCGGCGCGGGGGTCTCGGGGTCTTCCCAGGCCTTGGTCCAGTCGTTCTTGAGCATGCGGCAGGGCTTACCGGTCCAGCTACGCGACCTGACGGTGTCCCGGGTCTGGGCATCCAGCAGGTCCTGTACCTGTTCGGGCGGGCAGGCCGACTCCGCCACCGTGAGCCACAGTGAACCCGACCACACACCCTGCGCTCCCATGGCCAGCGCGGCAGCCACCTGCCGACCGCTGCCGATTCCGCCGGCAGCCAATACCGGTAGCGGCGCGACGGCATCAATCACTTCGGGCCACAGCACCATGCTGCCCACGTCGCCGGTGTGCCCCCCGCCCTCGGTGCCCTGGGCGATGATGAAGTCGCAGCCTGCTTCCTTGTGCTTAAGGGCCTGGTAGGCGCTGCCGCACAGCGCTCCCACCAGCAGGCCGGCGTCCTGTATCTCCTTGATGACTTCGGCCGGGGGCGTGCCCAGCGCGTTGGCTATTAGTTTGACCTTCTCGTGCTCGAGCGCGGTTTCTACCTGCGGACCGGCCGTCAGCTGCGTCCATCCAAGCAGCTCTTTTGCTTTTTCGCCTTCGGGCAGCGGCGGTACTCCGTGATCGTCGAGTACGCGCGAGGCGAAGTCGCGGTGCTCCTGCGGCACCTGGGCGGCGAGCAAGGCCTGCAGCTTGTCCAGGTCGGTTTCTTCCATGCCCTCGTATTTGCCGGGGATGACGATGTCCACGCCGTAGGGGTTGTCACCCACGTGTTCGTCTATCCACTGAAGCTCGGCTTCGAGTTCTTCTACCGAAAATCCTACGGCGCCCAGCACGCCCAGGCCGCCGGCGTTGCTGACGGCTGCCACCACGTCGCGGCAGTGGGTGAAGGCGAATATCGGAAACTCGATGCCCAGGCGTTTACACAGTTCGGTTTGCACGGTTTTCTCCTTTGCTTAGGGCTAGAACGTGTTCTACTTTGCCCGCGTAGGCAGGCAAAGCAAGGTGTCGGGTGTAGCGAAGAAAGTGAGACTTGTGGTGCGCGGATACAACGCGCTCAGCCACGCGCTGGAGCGACTGGGCCGGGGGAGGGCGACTTTTGCTGAAAGCGAGCAGGCGCTGCACGATGCCGCCTTGCGCGCGGCAACGCGCGACGATGCCGCCTTGCGCGCGGCGGGAAACTCGGCAGTGCGCGACGATGCTGCCTTGCGCGCGGCGGGGGGTAGCAGGGCCGACAATGACACGGACACCGCGGGCGGGTTCGGCGACCCCGGTTACCTCGAGGGCCTGCGCGTACTGCTGGGGTCGCTCGACAAGGAGGCCGTGCCGACGCCCTTCGGTCGCATGATGCTGCGCAAGCAGCTTGTCAACGTGCTTCGCAACCGCCTGCTGGTCGAGAGGCAGCTCGCCGGGCAGCCGGCGATTGAGCAACAGCCGGTTGAAAAACCCATCATCATCCTCGGCCTGCCGCGCACCGGTACCACAGCGCTGCACCAACTCATCGGTAACGACCCCGGCATACAGGTGCTCGAGTACTGGCTGGCCGCCGCGCCGCAACCACGGCCTCCGCGCGAGCAGTGGGGGCACAACCGCAACTACAAGGAGGCGCTGTCCGACCTGCGAGGCATGTACTACCTCGACCCGTCGCTCAAGGCCGTCCACCTGATGACAGCCGACGGCGCCGAGGAGTGCCGCCACCTCTTGCAGCACTGCTTCGCCGACGACACCTTCGACTGCAATTCCAACGTTCCCTCCTATTCCGCGTGGTACGACGGGGTCGACATGCTACCGGCCTACCTGCAGCACCGTCGTTGCCTGCAACTCATAGCTTCCACCGCGCCCGGCCGTCGCTGGGTGCTCAAGTACCCGGTGCACATGGGCAACCTCGACCTGTTGTTCGAGCTCTACCCGGACGCTTGCGTGGTGCAGACCCACCGCGACCCGGCGCGCATAGTGCCATCCGAGTGCAGCCTGGTGTCGGGCTGGCGCGCGCTTTACGAAACCGGTGTGGATCGCCACGAGATTGGCCGCAGGCGCATGGAGCTTTGGGCGGCTCGGCTGGAGCACACCATGGAGGTGAGAAAAGGCCGCGAGGACCGGTTCTTCGACCTCAACTTTCGAGAGGTTCTTTCGGACCCTGTGGCCGCGGTGCGCCGGGTCTACGATTACTTCGGCCTCGAGCTGGCCGGCGAAGGCGAGAGCAGGCTGGGAAACTGGCGGCAGGAAAATCCCCACGGCAAGTACGGGCTGCACACTTACAACGCGGCCGACTATGGCCTCGATGACGTCATGATGCACGACCGCTACGCGGCGTACCTGGAGGCTTTCTCAGTTGAGCGCGAGGAGAGCCTGCCGCTGTGAACCCCGGGGCAACACGCACTCCCCGGTCCGAGAACGAGGAACAGTTGCTTGCGCAGGCCGAGCGCTTGCTCCCCTCGGGTGTGCGCAGCAACACCGGGTGCGCCGAGGACGCGCTGGTGGTCGCCTCGGCCCGTGGCGCGATAGTCACCGACTGCAGCGGCAACGATTATATCGACTACCTGCTCGGGTCGGGGCCCATGATACTGGGGCACGCCCACCCGGCCGTGATCGAGGCGGTCACCCGCCAGCTCGAAAAAGGATCGAGTTACCTCGCCCTTAACGAGCACGCCGTTGAGCTGGCCCAGGCCGTTGTCGAACGGGTGCCCTGCGCCGAGGCCGTGAGTTTTTACAGTTCGGGCAGCGAGTCGGTCAACTACGCGCTCAGGCTCGCGCGCGCGGCCACCGGCAGGCAGAAGATTCTCAAGTTCGAGGGCGCGTTTCACGGTATGGGCGACGAATCCCTGCACTCGAACCAGTGGACGACGGGTCTAGGCGAAGGTCGAGCCGCTGCCGGGGGCACAGCCGCCCGACCGCTGGCCGTAGCCAACAGTGCCGGGTTGCCCGGGGCCGTGACCGAGTCCGTACTGGTGGCGCCGTACAACGATCTTGCAGCCACCGCCGAGCTGCTGGCCGAGCAGGGCCGCGAGGTCGCGGCCATAATCGTTGAGCCCATGCAGCGCACGCTGGTCCCGGCCGAAGGTTTCCTGGCCGGGCTGCGGCAGTTGGCCGACAGCAGCGGCGCGCTGTTGATCTTTGACGAGATGGTGACTGCGTTTCGCCTGGCCCGGGGAGGCGCCCAGGAGGCTTACGGCGTCGTGCCCGACCTGGCAACGCTAGGCAAGACGGTGTCCGGCGGTCATCCGCTGGCGGTGCTCTGCGGCGCTGCCGAAATCATGGAGTACCTGCGGCCGGGCCGCGAGCCTGCCGCGGGTGGTGTTATGCAGACCAGTACCTTCTCGGGTAATCCCGTGTCCTGCGTGGCTGCGCTGGCAACCCTCGCCGAGTTGGATCGCCCCGGTGTCTACCAGCGCCTCGCAGCGTCGGGGCAGCGATTACGCGCGGGCCTGGACGCGGCCTTTGCCGCCGCCGGCATCGAGGCTTGCAGCAGCGGCCACGACACGGCCTTCGAAGCCTGGTTTCTGCCGCGACCACCGCGCAAGCATCGCGACACCCTGGCGACCAACCGTGGCCGGCAGACGGAGTTTGCGCAGCTGTTACTCGAACGAGGCGTACTCAAGGGCCACGAAAAGTTTTTCGTATGCACGGCACACGACGATCGCCTGCTCGAGTTTACCGTGCAGGCTTTTCACGATGCCGCCGGCGCGCTCGCAGCTGCCGGGGAGTGACGGCCGTCGTCAGGCGGGGAACTCGAACAACACCTTCACCGCCTTGCTGCGGTCCTGTCGCCGGCAGGCCATGAACGCCTCCCGGTAATCGGCCAGGCCAAAGCGGTGGGTAATCAAGGGACTGAGGTCCAGGCGGCCCTCGCGCGTCCAGTCGATGTAGTGTTCAAAGGCGTGCCGTCGCGAACCGTTCACGGTTTCATGGCCGAAGCCACTGGAGCCGACGAGGGCAATTTCTTTGAAGTACAGCGGCGTCCACTCGAAGCGCGCCGGCTTCTCCACGCCCGTGACTACTACCGCGGCGTGCGGGCGCGCTACTCGCACCCCGACCTCCAGTGTCGATGGCATCCCTACCGTGTCGTAGACCACGTCGACGCCGCCGGTCAGCATGGGCAGCCCCCGCCAGGGCTTGCGCAGGGGACTCCCGGTCTCGTCGGCAACGCGTTCAATCAAGGCGAGCTCGGGCTGGTGGTCGATTACGACCTGGGCGCCCAGTTGGGTGGCAAGGCGGGCCTGTTGCGGAAAACGGGCCACGGCCAACACGCGGCAGTCCGGCCACAGAAGCCTGAGCGCCGCTACCTGGCACAGCCCCAGCGTGCCGCAGCCGTACACCAGCACGCAACCGTCATCGGGGGGCGGTCGCAACAGCGTGGAGTGCAGCGATACCGAGAAAGGATCGGCGAGCACCGCCTGCTCGTCGCTGATGTCGGGGGGCAGTACGAAGCATTGCGAGCGGTGGGCCACCAACGATTCGGCAAAGCCACCGTGGGCATCGGCGCTGTTGCCGTGGTGAATGCCGGGCGCCAGCGAGCCGCGGTCGAAGTTTTCGCACTGCGCCAACTCACCAAGCGCGCACCAGCGACAGGGCTCGAGCCCGCGCGGCTCACAGGACAACCACGGGTTGAGCAGCACGCGGTCGCCCGGCTCAATGCCGTCGACCTCGTCACCACAGTCACGCACCACGCCTACGACTTCGTGGCCCAGCACCTGGGGAAAGGATATGAGCGAGGTCATGGGGTTGTCGATCGAGCCGTTGAGAAACACCTGCTTGTAGTCGCTGCCGCACAGCCCACACAGTCGTGTCTGAAGGCGCAGCCACTCGGCACCGGGCAACCCCGGCTCGGCCAACTCGCGTAGTTGCAGGGGGGAGGTCGGCCCCACGCAGGCGGCCGGCCAGGCGCGCGAGAGCAGGGCGGTGATCACGGTGCGGGGGATGTTGTTTTCGAAGACGAGAACCTTCATGGGCAGCGGCGATCGGCAGCCGACAGCATTCTACTTGCCGGAACCGCCCAGTCCAGAGGTCTTCCTCCCCCGCGTATTGTATGGGCTGTGCAGCGGGGCTAGTCATGGGGCCCGCCCGGCTGAGCGACATACAGGGAGATACTCTATTGATAGATTCTAAACGTGAGCTTACTGCGGCCCTGTTTTTCGGGGTAATTTTTCTCATGGGGCTGCTGCCGGTCTCGGTCGGCGCCGACGTCAAGGCCGGCGACGTGATCACCCGTGAAAACCTGGAGCAGGCCGGCGACCTTCTCTCGCCGGGGATGCAGTGGATCGTTGACCGGGGAGCTCGCCTCACGGTTATTGAGCCCACCCCGGTGAGCGCTTCGCGCATCTACATGGAGGCCACCGAAAAGTACTCGGCGCAGGCAAGGCTGAGCGAGGACGGTAATGCCCTGCTCAACTGGGTCGCCGGTCGGCCGTTTCCGACCATCGACACCAATGATCCCGAAGTGGCGCGCAAGATCATGTACAACTACGAGAAGCGCTGGAGCCAGACCGACGACGTTATGCTGCGTAACTTCGACGCCGACACGGGGGCGCTGGGTGCCAAGGGGCAGGGCATGACCGTTGAGCGGCATTTTCTGCTCGATACCTTTCGCCGACTTTACTACAAGGGCCGCCTGGAGGTAGACCCCAAGCCCGACTGGGAGCCCAACGAAGACGAGGCGTTGTTCAAGCAGTCCATGCATCCGATAATCGAGCCCTTCGATCTCAGGGGTGTCGGCGCCACGTTCTACCGCTACCAGGACCACACCCGGCAGGACGATACCTGGCTGTACCTGCCGCAGCTGCGCCGGGTGCGTCGCCTGTCGTCGGCACAGCGCAGCGACGCGCTCTTCGGCCAGGACACCGACCAGGACAGCTACTACGGTTACTCGGGCAACATGGCCTGGGCCGATTGGAGATTCCTGGGCGAAAAAACCCTACTGGGGGCCATGCACGCCGAGAACTACCCGGTGAAGTGGGGCGAGGGCAGTGCCGATTTTTTCTTCGACGACGTGTGGGAAAAACGCGAAGTTTACGTCGTGGAATTCAAGCCGAGGCTGCCGCAGTACGCCTACGGCAAACGCATCCTGTTCGTGGACAAGGAGTGTTTTCTCATCCCCTACACCGACATCTACGACCAGGCCGACCAATTGTGGAAGGTGTGGATCAACCTGTTCAAGATCGCCAAGCAACCGTTTCCCAACCCCCCGGAGGGCGGTAGCTACGAGGACGAGGTCGCGTTCATCCCGGCCATTGTCATGGTCGACGAGCAGCTGGTGCACGCTACCCGCGCCTCGTTGCCGAGCAATCGTTTTGATCGTGAAATCGGTTGGTTCCTGAACAAGGACCGCGCCAACGTCGAGTTTTTCACCGTGGCAGAGCTCATATCGTCCGGGCGCTGACGGCCGCTTACAATTTTTCCCGGGCCTGCGGGATACCGGGCGACTGTCGCAGCGGCATCACCATCCACAGTACCGCGTAGATAATCAGTCCCCAGCCGAAACCGAGCAGGGTGAGCAGCACCGCGGCCAGTCGCAGGGCGGTTACCGAGACTCCCAGCAACTCGGCCAGCCCCGTGCAGACGCCGGCGACCATGTTGCCTTCGGCTACCCGGTACCACTCGCGGGCCACCGCTCCCTCGCGCAGGTGGCTGCCGCACCAGCGGCACTTTACGGCCGCTTCCTGTATCTGCTCTGCGCACCACGGGCAGTTTCTCATGGGATACTCCTTTCGCCGCGACTGTTAAGAATGGTGGATCCTGGGCCGGACTGCTCGAGCAGCAGCGGCAGGGCTGCGTAGGTGGCCGCGAACAGAAGGCTCACGGCGGCCGCCTGCCCGGCCACCAGCAAGGTCGCCACTTCGCCGGGCAGCCAGGCGGATACGACACCGTGTAGCTGTACCAGCAGCCAGGCCGCCCAGGCAAGCGAGAGGGGAAGCGGCAGCAGGGCCGGCGACAAGGCGGCGAGCAGTCGTTTGTAGCGCGCGGGGGTGGAGAGATGCTCCAGCCGTGGTGTGAGTGCAGCCAGGCAGCGATCGCGCAATAGCTCGGCGTCCAGGGGCGGACCCGGGGAATCGTTCAGGATACGGGCCAGTGCGGAGAGATCCTGTTGCCCGGTTGAACATTCGTCGCAGTGCAACAGGTGTTCCTCTACCACCTGCCACGGGGTCCGCCGGTCATCGATCGATTTCACCCGGGTTCTCCCTTGGTCACGGCTGCCATGCGCACGATAGCATTGTGCATACGGCTTTTTACCGTGCCACGCGGTATGCTGAGCACCCGCGCGGCCTGTTCTTCGCTCATATCCTCAAAACAACGCAACAGCACTACCTCGCGGTGACGTTCGTCGAGCAACCCCAGGAGTGTTTGGGCATCAAGCCGTCGGTCAATGGCGGACAGTTCGTTGCTGGTCTGCGGGACGGGTACAGCAGCTTGGTCGCGTGCTTGGTTTTCACCTCGATCTTGTACGACTCGACGCCGATGATGGTCGCGGCAGAGGTTGACGGCGAGCTGGAACAGCCAGGTTGAAAAACGCCGTGACGAATCGAAAACCTTGGCACCACGAAGCACGCGCAGCCAGGTTTCCTGGTAGATATCATCGACATCGCGTCCACCGGTCTGCCGGTAAATGAACGCGGGCAGTCGATGCTCGTAGCGAAGCATGAGTTCGCCGAGAGCGCGCTGCTCGCCCCTGGCCAGGGCCGAAACAAGTGCCTCGTCCGATAGCACGGATCAATGTCTATCATGTTGGCTCGACCCATGTATCCAGTCCGTCGTCCGGCGACTGGCGTGTTCAAAAATAGATTCTGTTCCCTCGTCGGGTGGTATAATCAGCCACAACACGCCGTATAACAGCGGGCCGAGCAGGTGGACCATCGTGAGCACAACGAATGCCAGTCGCACCCCGGCCAGTGGCAGGCTGAAACTCGCGGCCAGCGAGGCGGCCACGCCGGCCAGCCGGGCCTCGGCGTGGTGGCGGTGCCAGCCACCGTGGTCCAGGGTGTCCAGGCGGCTGCGACACCAGGGGCAGCGCCGCGCCTCGGCCTTTATGCTTTCGGCGCACCATGGGCAGGTCCTGTTATCGGTCATTGCTTTGCTACCTCCTGTCATGCCCGGTAATACGCGCCGGACCACCAGAAGGTTCACGAGCGGGCTGGGAAATCCTGCCCGCTGGCAGTAAGCTGGGTGAGTGGTGTGGTCCGGAAGTGGTGGCGTGGCGGTGCTCGCTGTGGTCCTGTCCCTGGGAGTCTCGGCTTGTGGCGCACAGGCCCCGATGGATCTTACCGACAGTTGTTCGATATTCGACGCCAAACGTTCCTGGTACAGGGCCACCGCTCGCAGCCAGAAACGCTGGGGTATCCCGGTGCACGTACAGCTGGCGTTCATCTACCAGGAGTCTCGCTTCCAGGCCCGGGCCCGTCCTGAGCGCGAGCGTTTTCTATGGGTACTGCCTGGCCGGCGGCCGTCGTCGGCCTATGGTTACACCCAGGCCATCAAGACCACTTGGAAAGAATACCAGGAATCGACCGGCCGCCGGGGTGCCGACCGCGACGACTTTGACGACGCGGTGGACTTCATCGGCTGGTACGCGGCGCGTAGCGTTAAGCGCAACGGCATAGAACCGGGTAACGCTTACAGCCTGTATCTCGCCTACCACGAGGGAGATGGTGGCTACAGCCGACGCAGCTATGTAGGCAAGCAGTGGCTGGTCGACGTGGCCCGCAAGGTGCAACGTCGTGCCGACCAGTACCGCCGTCAGCTACCGGCTTGCGAGGAGCGCTTCAAGCCGCGCTGGTGGACACTGTGGACTTTCTGAAGCGAGGCGGTGGCCGGCGAGTTCCCAGGCCTGGCCTGCAACGTCAGTTGATCTTCAGCAGCTCGACTTCGAATACCAGGGTTTCGTCCGGGCCTATATCTCTGCCAGCTCCACGCTTGCCGTAGGCCAGTTCGGGCGGGATCGTCAGCTTCCACTTTGAGCCTACGCCCATCAGCTGAAGGGCTTCGGTCCACCCTTTTATAACCCGGTTGACGCCAAAGGTGGCTGGCTTACCGCGTGAGTAGGAGCTGTCGAATTCCTTGCCGTCGAGCAGCGTGCCGCGGTAGTGCACCGTCACCGAGTCAGATGGCCCCGGCTTGGGTCCGCCGCCGGCTTCGAGCACCTCGTAGACCAGTCCACTGTCGGTTGTCACTGTATCGGCCGCTGCTGCATTGACCTCGGCTTCACTGGCGGCATTGCCGTCCTCGCCAGGCTCATCGGCTTGCTTGTTGGCGCAACCGCCTATGGTCAGCAGCGCCGCGGCGCCGATCACGGTCGCCAGTTTCAAAAAGTCCGCTTTGTCCATTTGTCCCCTCCGGTCATGAGCAATCCATTGGAGTTTATCACTTGCGGAGCCGGCGCGCAGCTACCGCAATTTCACTCCCTTGTTCTACTGCGATTGGGAGAGATCTGCCTGGTTCCTTCCCGCCGCTGAGAAGACGCGCGCCCCCCGATTCCTCCCAGTTTCAGGAAAACCGCGTCGGGGGCCGCGATTCGCCCGCGGGCAGCCGCACAGAGCTTGCGCAGCGGGATCCGGCCGCGGTCTGCGTTACGCAAACAGCGCTAGGTATGCTTCGTGCACCGTCAGGTGGAATGAAAACAGGTGAGCCATGGAAAATAAGCTGAACACTGACTTATCGCGTGCTGCGGCGCTATTGACGGCGTTGTCTCTTTTGTGCGGAACCATACTGGCCCTGCTTCTGGCGCCTCCGTTGGCGCTGGGCCATGAAGATGCCCACAGCGTGGGCGGCGACAAGTTGGTGATAACCGATCCGGCGGGCAAGGTGCACAAACGTAAGTTTCTTTTCAAGGCCAGGGACCAGCTGTCGATCAACGAGTTCGGCGAAGACCTGAGGCTGGTCGGCAGCAGCATCATCGTCAGGGGATCGGGTCAATACGACGGCAATACCGGTGTTGTTTACCTGGACCCGGCGGGCTGGACGCCCATAGGCAAGATGCCTGACCCTCGGGGGTGGAAGTACCGTGGCGACCATGGCTCCAACGCTTCGAGCGGGGTAACCAAGGTACTGATCAAAGGTGGGCGCAACGGCGGCAAGCTGATCATCAAGGGCAAGGGGCGATACTGGGGTTACGACGTACTGGCGGCCCAGGCCAGCGTGGAAATAGGCCTGACGCTGGGTGACGAACAGTACTGCGCCGAATACAGCTCTTTCGATCGTAACGAGATTGGCAAGGTGCAGGGCAAGAACGCGAGTGTGCCCCTGGCTTGTAACGCGGTTTGCGGCAACGACAAGGTCGAACTTGGCGAGACCTGCGATGACGGCAACGCGGTCGACGATGACACCTGCACAACCCTTTGTGAGATCGGTTGCGAGGTCAGCGACGTTGAGTACGACAGCACCTACGAAGCGCTGCAGGGGCTCATCTTCGACAGCGCGACTTACCAGTGCAGCAACGATTTGTGTCACGGCGTAGCCCTGGCGGGTGGGCTCGATCTCAGGGCGGGAGCTTCACACGCAGCGCTGCTGGGTGTCGCGTCGCTGGCCGACCCTGCAACGGTGCGGGTATTTCCCGGCGACCAGGACCTGAGCATGCTCTACCTGAAGATGGCGGCCAAGACCCTGGGCCCGCCCTACGCACCCCCGGGTTCACCTATGCCCACCAACCCGGAGACGGTGGACGCAGGCTTGCTTGAAGCGCTCAGGCTGTGGATAAGAGGCGGCGCGCCTGAGACCGGCGTGGTGGTCGACACGGCCGAGCTGCTCGATGCCTGCCTGCCTCCTCCGAGTCCCAACAAAACACCGCAGCCCGATCCGCCTGCGTTTGGCAGCGGCATACAGCTGGCACTGCCGGGCTTTCCCGTACAGCCCAACGATGAGGACGAAGCTTGCGTTCCCACCTACTACGACCTGACGGCGCCGGGCGTGGTGCCCGCCGAGTTCCGCGTGCCCTGTCCCGGCGAGTTCCCTGCTACCAACGAGACCGGCGATAGTCCCGGCGAGTGTTTCTCCTACAACCGCCAGAGCTTCGCCATGGACGCGCAGTCTCACCACTTGATCCTGCATATTTACAAGGGCGTGTACGATTGGGACGATGCCGGGTGGGGGCAGTGGAGCTGCTACCTCGGCGATAATCACGGCTTGGCCTGTGACCCGACGACGCCTGACCCCTGTCCCGGGGGAGGCGTGTGCGGCGGAGAGTCGGTTGGCGGTTTCGCGTGCATTGGTACGTTCGGGCCCGATGACTACGGTTTCGGTCCCGCCAATGCCCCTCAGATAGGCGGCATCCAGGAGCCCACCACGACCAACGAGTTCGGCACCGGGGTTTACTCTGTGCTGCCGCTCAAGGGCCTGGTCGTGTGGAACACCCATCGCTTCAACCTCACCGATGAGGTCGCCAACGTGGAGGGTTGGGTCAATGTCGACTTTACCAGCGACCGCCAGTACCAGGCCGCGGGCATGTTCGACACCACCTACATATTCAGCCAGGAAGTACCACCTTTCGAGCAGAGGGAGTACTGCGCGACCCATACCTTTACTGAGAACACCCACCTGACCGACATCAACAGCCACACTCATTACTGGGGCAAGTACTTCAGGATTTACGGCCCCCCGCAGACTCCCTGCCCGAAGGGCGTGCGGGATCCGTACAACTTCTTCTGGATGACCGACCCTGCTTGTGTACCGGGCAGCCAGGCCGACATGTTCTACGAGAGCTTCGACTACACCGATCCGTTGCAGCTCGATATCGATCCGCCGATGGTTTTCAGCGGCAGCGTGGCCGACAGGACTATAAAGTTCTGCGCCCTGTTCGACAATGGCGCTTCCAACCCGGTAGAGGTCAAGACCCACTCCGGTTCACCTCAGCCTCCGGTGCCGGGAATGCCCGGCGGACCGTGCAACTGGGACGAAACCTACTGCATAGGCGGTCCGAACGAGGGAGACCTTTGTTATCTGAACGACCAGCTGTGCCCGCTGGGGGTTTGCGACGCGTGCATGCTCAAGGGCGGCGTGACGGCAGGAGACGAAATGTTCATCCCCTTCGGCAATTTCTACATTCCCTGAGCCACGCTGAATGCGAGGCCAGGCAGTTCCCCGGCCGGGGAGACTCCGGAGTCCGTTCCCCCCCTTTTTCGGACTTCGACCATGGGTCTCCCCGGCCTTCTTTTGACTCTTCCCCCGACGGGCTTTCAGGGCTTGACGCGAGCCGTGCCTTTCCTGTAGCGCGGCCCGGGGCTACAGTGCTTTCTTTTCGGTTTGCGGAGGGCTGGCATAGATGGCGATAGTTGAAGAAGTAGAGCGGGGGGCATCGGGCAGGCGGCGCTTGTCGCTCAAGAACCCGGCCACGATGGAGGAACTCGGCGTCATCGAGGTGAGCACGGCTGACGACGTCAACGCCGCGGCAGAGGCTGCCAGGGCCGCGCAACCAGCCTGGGCCCGGGTGTCGCTGAAAGACCGCGCCGCGGTCGTACATAAGGCGGTCAAGGTCATAGTTCGCCGCCGCGACGAGATAGCCGCCGTGTCGATGTCGGAGACCGGCCGCACGGCCCAGGAAACCCTGGCCATGGAGGTGCTCGCCGCCTGCGACGCACTGACCTGGGCTGCCAAGCGCGCGCCCCGCGTGCTGCGTGATCGGCGTCGCTGGATGCACCTGCTCGGGCCCATGAAAAGCCTGCACCTGTTGCACAGGCCGCTTGGCGTGGTGGGAGTTATAACGCCATGGAACGGCCCCTTCATACTGTCGGTCAATCCCACGGCCCAGGCCTTGCTCGCGGGCAACGCGGTGCTGCTCAAGCCGTCGGAAGTCACGCCTGATACGGGCGCGTTGGTGGGCTCGATTTTCGAGGAAGCCGGCTTACCGGCGGGCGTGCTGCAGGTGTTGCCGGGTGACGGCGAAACTGGAGCTGCGCTGGTGGATGCCGACGTTGACAAGATTTCGTTTACCGGTAGCGTGCGCACCGGGCGCAAGATTGGCGAGGCCTGCGGGCGGCGTCTTATCCCCTGCACGCTGGAGCTGGGAGGCAAGGACCCGGCCATCGTTTGCGCTGACGCCAATCTCGACAGGGCTGCCGCGGGCACCGTGTTCGGGGCCTGCATGAACGCTGGGCAGGTGTGCATGGCGGTGGAGCGTATCTACGTCGTCGAAGACGTCTACGAAGAATTCGTCGACAAGGTCGTCGAGTACTGCAGTTCTATAACACCCGGCGGCGACGCTGACATGGGACCAATAATCTGGCCACCCCAGCTGGAGGTCATCGAGAGCCAGCTTGCCGACGCGATGGATAGAGGCGCCACGGTGGCACTCGGCGGAGGGCGGGTGAAAGATGCCGACGGTTTGTATTTTGAACCCACGGTTGTCACCGACGTGACCCACGATATGGCCCTGATGAAGGAAGAGACATTCGGGCCCGTGGTAGCGGTGATGAAAGTGAGCGATGAAGAGGAGGCCTTGCGGCTGGCCAACGACAGCGATTACGGCCTGAGCGCGAGCGTGTGGACGGGCGATAAGCGCAAGGGGCTTGCCCTGGCCATGCAGATCGAATCGGGATCGGCCTGTGTGAACGATTCCGAGGTCGTCTACGGCGCCACCGAGGCCCCCTTCGGCGGACTCAAGCAGAGCGGCGTGGGCTCGGTAAACTCGGAGAGCGGATTGCTCGGATACAGTCACCTGATGCCGGTGGTCATCGACCGCTTTAACAACGACCGCGAGCAGATGTGGTACCCGTTTGACGCCAAGGGCGCCGACGGTATGCGCAAGGCGATCAACTTTTTATGGAACACCCCAATCGGGAGGTGGATGTCGTGAAGTTCGGACTGCAGCTGGGCTACTGGATGATGGGGCCCGAGGATCCCGTAGAGTTGGTAAAGCTGGCCGAGGACGTTGGCTTTGACTCGGTGTGGACGGCCGAGGCCTATGGCTCGGACGCGATTTCGTACCTGAGCTGGGTAGGGGCGCGCACCAGTCGCATAAAGCTGGGCACCTCGGTGGTGCAGATATCGGCGCGCACGCCTGCCTGCACGGCGATGACCGCCATGACGATGGACCACCTGTCGGGAGGCCGCCTCATCCTGGGCATCGGCGTGTCGGGTCCGCAGGTCGTGGAGGGCTGGTACGGGCAACCGTTTCCGCGGCCGATGGCCCGCACCCGCGAGTTCATAGAGTTGCTTCGCACGATGCTCAAGCGCGAGGGCCCGGTGACCTTTGACGGCGACCACTACCAGCTGCCGCTGGACGGCGGTAGCGGCCTCGGAAAAGCGCTCAAGCTCATTAACAAGCCCCTACGCGCCGACCTGCCGATCTACCTGGGCGCGGAGGGCCCGAAAAACGTGAAGATGGCGACCGAGATCTGCGACGGTTGGCTGCCCTTGTTCATTTCTCCCGACAGCTTTGACATCTACGCTGACTCGCTGGAAAACCTGCGTCCGGGTTTCGAGATCGCCTGCCCGGTGCAGGTGGTCATCAACGATGATCTTGAGCAGGCCCTTTCGACGGTCAAGTTCATGCTGGCTTTCTACATAGGCGGTATGGGCGCCAAGGGGCGCAATTTTCACAAGGAACTGATCGGCAGGCTGGGCTTTGCCGAGGCGGCCGAAAAGATCCAATCCTTGTTTTTCGAAGGCAAGCGCGACGAAGCGGTTGCCGCAGTGCCCGACGCGCTGGCCGACGCGGTGTCGTTGGCCGGACCGCGCGAGCGGATTCTCGACCGCCTGCAGGCCTGGGAGGATAGTCCCGTCACGACCATACTCGTTGGCACCCGGGATCCCGAGGTCGTCAAGTTGCTGGGCGAGAGCGCCTGAACTTCCCGCGCTTGGCAATAACTCGCAGCCCTGTTTCCGTATAATACGAAAATCGCCTGGCAGTGCCTTCCTGTGATGGCCTGTTTACAGGGAGTTCGGTGGAAGAGACGTTGGCACTACTGTTGCATTAGAAGGGCGCGGCGCGAGCGTGACTCGGAACAGGCCGGCCAAGCAAGGGCGGCAGCGGGGTCTGTCGGTTTCCGGGTCACGCCATCGCGCCGCAACTTTTCGGTAGTATTCTTCGTGCTACCAGGCGCCGGTGGCCCCTTGCTGGGGGTCACCGGCACTTTTTTCTACACCCCGCGTTTTACCCCTTTGGGGGAGAGACAGCTTCCTTTCTAGCTGTCACTCTTGCGGAAAGGGGTTCCTAGGTCCCGCAAATGAGGTGACATATGTCTTTGAGGTCTTACCGCCGGCCTGCTTGGCTTTTTCTTCTTGTATTACTCCAGGGAGGGATCTTTCTTCCTTCAACATCACTGGCTGACCATCACAAGGTGGCCGCAGCCGGTGCGGTCCAGTGTTCAGATAATCCGTCCGTCGCCGTGGTGGACCTCCAGCTAGAGGCGGCCGGCGAAAACCTTTGGGCGAATTGCATCGCGCTTAGCTTCCAGGATTCTACGGGTGCGACTACCGGTGTGTTTCCGGTCACCAGCGATACCCCTGATGGTGCTGGAGTCATCGTACGCGCAGGCAGTTCGGCCTTGTCGGCACTGGCCGGAGCGCCGGTTCTCGACCTGGTTTTTGACTCCGGCCTGCTGGGTTCACCGGGTGGCCAGTCTTGCTACATCGGTTCAGGGGTGGGCAGCCACCCGTCGGGCGCAGGCTGCAGGAGCATCGACGTATGCCAGGCGCTCACCCAGGTGGTGTGCGGTTGTGACGGTGTCCCGGGTACGGTGGACGACGGAGTGATTTGTGGTGGGGGGCCGGTCTGCGGTGACGGTGTTATCGATGCCGGCGAGCAATGCGACGATGGCAACAACCTGCCTGGCGACTGTTGCTCGGCGTCCTGTAGCTTTGAAACAGGAAGCTGTGACGATGGAGTAGCCTGCACGACCGTGGATACCTGTGTTGGGGGCGTTTGCACGGGGGTGGGCGCAGCAAACGATGCGACCTGTGACGGCATTGACGAAGATTGTGATGGACTTTTCGACGAGGATTTTGTTGGCGCGAGCACGGCTTGTGGCACTGGTGCCTGCGCGGCGTCCGGGGTGGAATCGTGCGTGGGGGGAGCAATCGAGAGCAGCTGTACCCCGGGCGTACCAGCAGCCGACGACGCCACCTGTGATGGCATTGACGACGACTGCGATGGACTTTTCGACGAGGATTTTGTCGGCGGAAGCTCAACTTGTGGCACTGGCGCCTGCGCGACCTCCGGGGTGGAATCGTGCGTGGGGGGAGCAATCGAGAGCAGCTGTACCCCGGGCGTGCCAGCTGCCGACGACGCCACCTGTGACGGCATTGACGATGATTGCGACGGCGTGGCAGACGAAGACGCCACCGGTGCCGCTACGGTCTGCGGGACGGGCGCATGCGAGGCAACCGGCGTGCAGACATGTGTAAACGGGGTGGCAGGTAGCAGTTGTACTCCTGGCACTCCCGCGCCCAGCGACGCTACCTGCGATGGCGTGGACGATGACTGTGACGGTGGTACCGACGAGGACTACATATCGACGGCTACCAGCTGTGGCGTCGGTGCGTGCGCGGCCAGCGGCGTGACGTCGTGTGTTGGTGGCGCTGTCCAGGATTTGTGC
>Ga0114934_10000231_pt1 | contig 35361 bp, 30 predicted proteins | sample 4SBtaG_2_FD_99695 | JGI IMG/M metagenome (GOLD analysis project Ga0114934, IMG submission 99695) | Deep subsurface microbial communities from Kolumbo volcano to uncover new lineages of life (NeLLi) - 4SBTROV10_white metaG | ecosystem: Environmental > Aquatic > Marine > Volcanic ...
AAAATATTAGTTTTGGGAATACTTGCATTTTCAATAGCTACTGCAGCGGGTCTAATACTTGCTAAATTAATGAATTTTTTTAGCACAGAGAAGATAAATCCTCTTATTGGTGCTGCAGGAGTCTCTGCTGTACCTATGGCTGCAAGAGTCGTTCAGAAGGTGGGACAGGATGATAATCCTCAGAACTTCCTTTTAATGCATGCGATGGGGCCTAATGTAGCCGGTGTAATAGGCTCTGCTGTTGCAGCGGGTGTACTTCTTTCCTTATTGGGATAGATGTTCTTTTTACCCATTTTTCAATATATTCAACTCTATTTGTATATTCTTTCTGTTTTCCATATCCATTTCTGATTTCAAAAGTTCATTAAAAACAAAAATCAGGCCCTTTTCATTAAAACTTCTAAGCTTTTTTATTGCTGCTCGCCTTGCAATAGCATCTTTATGTTTTTTGGCAATTTCTGAAAGAACAAATATCATTTCTTTATCACATTTCTGACAAAGTATATCTACTACATTTGCTGGTGATCTGAGTGCTTCTTCGATTATTTTTCTTCCCACTGAAATAGTCCGTTTTTTTAATATTTCTACTAATTTCAATGCTGAAGTCTTTGTGCATATTGAATATTTAACTTCAGATTTTGTCATTATAGAGATCTGATCCTTAAGAGTAAGATTCAATGGGTCAGAAGTAAGTATATCTAGAACACCCGCCATATAATTAAGAATAAATATTTTATGCTGTTTTAAAAAAGACATAGGAAGTTTTGTTTCAATGCCTTTTGCATTGACATCATTTATTATTTTTAATGCTGCATCATATGAATAATAATCCATTTGAAGTTGTTCAGAAAGTACTCTATAAAGAACTTCTTCATTTATATATCCTTTATTTACTAGTATTTCTCCCAAAAATTCCCTTGTATTTTCCTGTATATCAAGACAATCTAATACTTGTTCTTCGCTAACAAGTCCTTTATTAACAAGTATTTGTCCTAATTTTTTTTTCTTAATAAACTCGGAAATAAATTCTGACATACCCCAAGCATACCCCTTGTAAAAATATTCCCCTTCATTTATAATTATACCTGAAAAAATTTTTTTTTAAATAATGATAATTATCCGGGGAAATTGCCAATATTATGAGCCTATATCTTAAGTATCGACCAAAAACATTCATTGACATAATTGGGCAGGAACATATTGTAAAGGTTCTCAAAAATTCGCTTGCCACAAATAATCTTAACCATGCTTATCTTTTTTCTGGTCCAAGGGGTAGTGGAAAGACTTCCACGGCAAGGGTACTTGCAAAGGCTATAAATTGCATAGCCCCTATTGATTCTGAACCTTGTCTTGTCTGTGAACACTGCAAATCTGTTGAAATGGGAAATTTTCTAGATCTTATTGAAATAGATGCAGCCTCAAATAGAAAGGTAGATGATATCAGAGAACTCAAAGAAAAAGTAATATTCGCTCCGCAGTCAGGAAAATACAAAGTATATATTATTGATGAAGCTCATATGTTGACTCCTCAAGCATTTAATGCTTTTTTAAAGATGCTAGAAGAACCTCCTGAACATGTTGTTTTCATATTAGCTACAACTGAGCCAGAAAAACTGCTTCCAACAATAATTTCAAGATGTCAAAGACATAACTTCCATAAAGTCCCGTATCCTGTTATTGCTGAATATCTTTCAAAGATCTGGAAAATTGAAAGTGAAGAGAGAGGGCTCTGTAATATTGAATTTGAAGCCCTTCTTACAATTGCAAGACTATCTGATGGAGCGCTTAGAGATTCTCTTGGGATGCTTGAGCAGTTCTTTTATATAAAAAAAGATATTATCAATATTGAAGATATAAATAATATCTATGGGCTTGTTTCAAAAGACAATTGTAACCTTGTAATAGATTTGATACTTAAGTCAGACCTTTCGGGCTTATCTGAACTAACAAAAAAAATACTTGAAACAGGTACTAATGCAAGTTATTTCCTTCAATCTTTACTTGATTATCTTAAAAATAGACTCCTGACTACTCAGGAGGATACAGAAAAACTAATAATTATACTTGAAAATATTATAGATGGCTTAGAAAAACTTAAATTTCATCCATTCCCAGGAGAAGTACTTGATATAATACTCTTTAAAAGTGCAGTGACAGTAAACAAAGGCCATAGAAATATAATTGAAAAAACAGTAAATAAAAATGAAATAGTCCAGGAAAAAATAATAGAATCAAATAATACTATTATTAAAAAACAGAATCTTCTTAGTAAAAAATCATCTTTAGATAATGGTTCAGAAAATCTTTCTTCACTAATTAATTCTTTTAGAGAAGATCATCCATCTCTTATTTCAAATCTTGAAAGTGCAGAAGTATTACAATGGAATAGGGAAAAAGTAATACTTTCTTTTAAAACACCTTTTGAATATAAGTATTTTTCACATACAAATAGAAAAAAAGAACTTGAGCATATTATAAAAACAAAATTTGGTTATTCACCTATACTTGAGTTTAAATTAAATCAAGTATCAGAAAAAAATGAAGTCCCAGAGATAGTCAAAAAGGTAATGGATATCTTTGGAGCTGAAATATTAAAAGTAATAGAATAATTTTAAGGAGTGAACAATGGGAAAAAAACCTTATTTCGGAGCACCAAACATGGGAAATCTAATGAAAGAAGCGCAGAAAATGCAAGCAAAGATGACCAAAATGCAAGAAGAACTTGATAATATGGAATTTACTGGTACTAGTGGTGGAGAGATGGTGAAAGTCACCATAAATGGAAAAAGTGTAATGAAGAGACTTGAACTCTCAAAAGAAGTTGTTGACCCAGATGATATAGAAATGCTTCAGGATCTTATAGTTGCAGCTTTCAATGATGCTAATAATAAAGTAGAAGAGTACAGTAAAAGCCAAATGCAGAAAATGACAGGGGGAATGAGTATTCCTGGGCTTTTTTGATGGAAAAAAATATTTTTCCTGAAAATCTAAAGATTCTCCAAGAACTTGTTTCATCTTTTCCGGGTATAGGGAAAAAAAATGCCGTTAGGATAGTACTTCATCTATTGAATCTTCCTGATGAGAATCAGAAAAAACTTGGAGAAATAATATCTTCTCTGAACTCTGATATTTCTTATTGTAAAACATGTCATTATTTTTCTTTTGATGGGATTTGTCCAATATGCAGTGATACTAAAAGAGATAATAATATAATATGTGTAGTAGAAAATTACTCTGATATTTTTGCATTAGAATCATCAGGTTTTAATGGAAATTATCATATTCTTGGAGGGGTTATTTCCCCTCTTCAGGGTATAGGTACAGATGACTTAAATATTTCTTCTCTTATCTCAAGATGCACATCTTCAAAAGAAATAATCCTTGCTCTTGGACTTGGAACAGAAGGAGAGATAACCATGCATTATCTTGTAGATGAAATAAGAAAAGAATATCCCAATATCAAGATAAGCCGACTTGCCTATGGCCTTCCTGCTGGTGCAAATTTAGAATATTGTGATGCAAAGACATTACACGCTGCCATCAACAACAGGACAACTTTATAGTGGCAATCTTGCGGTTGTCCGATAAATGTGTTAACGGAAATTGTCTTTTCCGTTTACAGAGTGTTGAAAAACTTCCAAAACAAGTCCGGAACAAAATACTGTGTATTTATAGGGATAAGGGATAAGGGGCAAGGGATAAGAGGTAATGGGGAAATGAGAGAGAACTGACGGAACAATGTATTTCGTAAAAAAAGGTTTATATATCTACAGTAAGGCCTTCTTGGGAAAGTATAATGTCCATAGTACTTCCACTTTCAGAGACTAGTTTTTTAGCATATGAAAGCATCTCTTCTAACTGATCATCTGTTCTCTTGGGATCATGATGGAAGATAGCCATTTTTTTAACCCCAGCATCTAAACTATTATTAACGGCATCGTCAACAGTAGAATGTCCCCAACCCTTCATAAAATCTTCCTTCATATATTGAGAATCATATATTACTAAATCACTTCCTGATATAAAATTCTTTAGTTTGTTCTGCATCTCATCTACGGTATGTTGTGCTTCTGCGAATATATCTTCATCTTCAGGGCTAAAGTCATTTGAATATGGTTCGGTATCATAGCATGTAGTAAATGCCTTCCCATTATATTCAAATCTATATCCAAGCGTAAGAACAGGATGATTCAAATATTTGCTTTTTACTTTCAATTCTCCAAGATCAAGTTCCTTTTCCGTTAGGTCAAAAAACGATAATTCAGCCTTTAATTCATTAAAATTAACAGGAAAATAAGAATATGTCATCTGATTTCCAACAATATTCTCAAGTGAATCAGAATAATTGACAGGACCATAAATATTTATCTTTGTACCTGGAATATATATAGGTGTAAAAAAAGGAAGTCCTTGTATATGATCCCAATGCGTATGAGAAATGAAAAGATCAAATTCAAATGGGGGTTTCATATTTTGCATGATAAATGAGCCAAGCTCTCTAATACCTGTACCTGCATCAATAATTATCTTTTTATCACCAACTTCGAGAAAATGACAGGCCGTATTTCCACCATATTTAACTGTATTCTTGCCAGGTGTTGGTATTGAACCCCTCACTCCAAAAAAAGTATTCCTGAACAATATCTCCTCCACTATTTTTTATTTATCTGTAAAAAATTCCGTGCTTTATCAAGTTCATTATTCAGATTATTAGAAAGTTTCAATATAGTATCTAGATTTAAATCAAGTTTTTCAAGGCATTCGTCAATATTATCCGGCAAATAATAATTACCGCTGTTTCCCATTCCTTCTGACCTTGATATTATATCGGATATAAAGACTATATTTCTAATACTGTATTTATTATCTCCTGAAATATCTAGTGTATCGTGCATTCCTATCGTCTCTTTGATATTATTTGCGAACTTCCATTTTTTAGCAAGTAATTCGCCGGCCTCTAAATGATCACAACCAATTATATCCATTTCAGCTTCTGATAAATCTATATTATTATCATAAGATAACTGAACTGCTTTTAAAAAATCATCTTGATAAAATCTCAAAAATACCAATTTACCGATATCATGAAGTAGCCCACAAATAAAATATTCTTCCAGTAAAGTTGAATTGATTCCTAATTCCTTTGCAAGAAGTTTACTTATTGTAGCTACAGAAAGAGAATGTTCCCAAAATTCGTCAATTGGAAAAACATCTGATTTTACCTTTAAAAAAGTATCAAGTATTGCTGCTGAAAAAGCAAGATTCTTAATCGTATTAAAGCCAAGTATAACTATAGCTCTTACAATAGAAGTTATTTGTTGTGAAAGAGCAAAATATGCGGAATTTACCAATTTAAGCACACGGGCAGTTAAAACTGGGTCTAGGGAAATTACTTTATTTAGATTTCCTGCAGAACTAGAAGGGTCATTAGTGATCATGAGAATCTTACTAACTGTAGGAGATAGTGGCGGAAGTTTTTCTAAATTTTTCTCTAAATCTTTAAAATTAAATGCCATAATAAAAACATGATAACAAAAAATATATTTAATGTTAAATTGGAGATGAGGTAAAAGGTCATTGAAGAAATTTTAAATTTTGAATTTTGAATGTTGAATTGGGGAAATGGGAAATAGGAAAAACATTGGTAAATTTAATATAAGTCTGCTAAAATTTATACCTATGTATAAAGAAAACACAAACATAGTATTAGCTTCCTCATCTCCTCGCAGAAAGCAGCTTCTTAAAGAACTGGGCCTTTCTTTTTCAACTATTAGACCGAATATAGATGAGACCCTTGATAGTTTTATAGATGGTTCTGCTGCTATTCTTGCTGAAAAAAAAGCAAAAGCAGTAGCGGACAGATTTGATAAAAATACCATTTTAATAGCATCGGATACTATAGTAACAGATGGCTCTTATATTTTTGGAAAACCATCATCAAAAGAAGAAGCAAGAAATATGCTTTCAAAATTAAGCGGTAATTCCCATTTTGTTGTTTCTGGGCTTTGCATTATCGATAAGAATAATAATAAATGTTATTCAGATGAAGAAAAGACTACGGTCACATTCAAAAAACTTACAGAAGATGATATAGAGAATTATCTAAATACTGGCGAACCATTTGATAAAGCTGGGGCTTATGGCATACAGGGATTTGGGAGACTCATAGTCAAAAAAATAGATGGTTGTTTTTTCAATGTTATGGGCCTTCCTATTAAACTACTAGATTCATTTTTAAAAGAGATTGGCATAGACTTATTAAAAATAGCTGGAGGGAAAAATGGGGCTAAATGATTTGAATTCTCTTGTATATTATCTAATCATTGCGCTTGGACTTATTATGCTTATGATGATTCTTTTATGGACATACTATGCTTATAAGAGAAAAGTAAATACAAAATACTATACAAAAGTAACTGGAAGGGTTGTATTAAAAGGAAAAGTTGATTATAGTGGCGTAAGGATAACAGTAGGAAGATTAAAGAGCAAGGAAAAACTCAGTATAAACCCAATACTCTCTAAATCCGGTGAAATGCTTCGTACAATTACAGACAAAAAGGGGAATTTTTCTTTCAATGATGTTCCTAGTGGCGTACTCTGGTTTGTTTTAGAAGCTCAGGGATATAAGACTATGCTAAAAGCTATAAAATTACAGCGCATAGATGAGAACAGAATTAATGACATTATCATGAATTCTTAAAAAGGATCTGTTGAAAAACTCTGATGGCAAAACTGATAATGTTTCTTAAGTCCTACACAGTATTTTGTTCCGGACTTATTTTAGAAGTTTTTTAACGGGCATGCCACTATATTAATTTTTTACCATTATCTTAATTTCAAAAATACAATGTCCGTTTTACCTTTAACCCTTAACCTTTTTGCCCGTAATTTGTGTGGCGCAAACCCCAATCTATAATTTATAATCTAAAATTTCTTCAATGACCCTTTTGCTTTTTTATCTTTTTAAATTTTATAAGTAAAACCGAGAAAAAATTAATTTTTATTAGTTATTTATCTATAATCCCTTAAAATCATATTTTATCAGCACTTGACTTAAGTGGTTGCTAACATTATAAAATGAACTTATCAGTAAAAGACCATTTTATTGGTCAAAAATCTTCAAGGAGGGAATGATGAATTTGAAACCTTTAGCAAATCGAGTTGTGATCAAGGCTGTAAAGCAGGAAGAAAAGACCAAAGGTGGTATCTATCTTCCAGATACAGCATCTAAAGAAAGGCCACAAGAAGGTGAAGTTATAGCTGTGGGCCCTGGTAAAATAATGGAGAATGGTGAAAGACAGAAAATGGATATTAAAGAGAAAGATAGAATAATATTCTCAAAATATGCTGGAACAGAGATAAAAATCGACGAGGAAGAGTATCTTATCCTTACAGACAGCGATATACTCGCTATTATAGAATAAAAAAACTTTAGGAGGAAATAAAATATGTCCAAAGTATTATTATTTGATATGGAAGCAAGAAAATCTTTAGAAAAGGGTGTAAATACACTTGCTAATGCAGTAAAAGTAACAGTTGGACCAAAGGGTTGTAATGTTGTATTAGAAAAGAAATTTGGAAGTCCTAATGTAACCAATGATGGTGTTACTATAGCTAAAGAGATAGATCTTGATGATCATTTTGAGAATATTGGTGCACAGCTTATTAAAGAAGTAGCCACAAAAACTCAGGATGCAGCAGGTGATGGAACTACAACCGCAACAATTCTTGCACAATCTATGATTAATGAAGGACTCAAAAATGTTGCTGCTGGTTCAAATCCCATGATTATAAGACATGGAATTAATAAAGCAGTAGAGAAACTTATAGCTGGAATTAAAAGCAGATCTATTCCTGTAAAAGATAGAAAGACTATTGCCGAAGTAGCTACTATCTCAGCAAATTCAGAAATAGTAGGAAAACTTATAGCTGATGCAATGGACAAAGTTGGAAAAGATGGCGTAATAACAGTAGAAGAAGCTCAAGGAATTGAGACTACCCTTGATGTAGTAGAAGGAATGCAGTTTGATAAGGGATATATTTCGCCTTATATGGTCACAGATACAGAAAGAATGGAAGCAGTTCTTGAAGATCCTTATATACTCATCACTGATCAGAAAATCTCCAGTATGAAAGACCTTCTTCCAATACTGGAAAAAGTGGTTAAAGCTGGCAAACCACTCATGGTAATAGCTGAGGATATGGATGGTGAAGCACTTGCTACTTTAGTAGTAAATAAACTTCGTGGCACAATTAACTGTGTTGCTGTAAAAGCACCTGGATTTGGTGACAGAAGAAAAGCAATGCTTGATGATATAGCAATACTCACAAATGGAAAAAGAATTTCCGAAGAATTTGGTCTTAAACTAGAAAATGCTACAATGGATTATTTAGGAAGAGCCAAGAGAGTAACTATAACAAAAGAAAATACAACAATAGTTCAGGGCGCTGGAAATACTGAGGATGTCAAAAAAAGAATTCATCAGATCAGAACAGAAATAGATAATACTACATCTGATTATGATAAGGAAAAACTTCAGGAAAGACTTGCAAAACTTGCAGGTGGAGTTGCTGTTATTAAAGTAGGAGCAGCTACTGAAGTAGAAATGAAAGAAAAGAAAGCAAGAATAGAGGATGCACTTTCCGCAACAAGAGCTGCTGTAGAAGAGGGTATAGTAGCAGGTGGTGGAACAATACTCATCGAGTTTATTAAAGACCTTGAAGAACTAAAAAGCGATTCTCGTGAAGAAGAAATTGGTATTAATATAGTAAAAAGAGCTTTAGAAGAGCCTATGCGCCAAATAGTTAAGAATGCTGGATATGAACCATCTGTTATAGTAGATAAGGTTAAGAAAGAAAAACCTGGAATAGGCTTTAATGCACTTAATGGTACATATGTAGATATGGTAAAAGAAGGTATAGTTGATCCTGCAAAGGTCTCAAGGTCTTCTATACAGAATGCTGCTTCAATAGCTTCAATGCTTCTAACAACAGAAGTACTTATAGCTGATAAGCCAGAAGAAAAGAAAGCTGACCTTGGAGCTGCTGGTGCTGGTGCACCTTATGGTGGCGGAATGCCAATGTATTAATTTTATATAATAAACTTAAGAGGCGGTCTTATGGCCGCCTCCTTTATTGCCGGGGATAATATGTCTGCAAAGCTTACAGAAAGACAAAAAAATATTTTAAAAGAGATAGTAGATCATTATACATCTCACCCAGAACCTATTTCATCAAGGGCAATTTCAAAATCGAAAAGAATAAAATTCTCTCCTGCTACAATAAGAAATGAATTGATGGAATTAGAAGAAAACGGTTATCTTGAACAAATTCATAGTTCTTCAGGAAGAATACCTACTGATACTGCTTATAAATTTTATATCAATTATCTTATGGAACTCGAAAAGCTAAGCAGAGAGGAAGAAGAAAAAATAGAATGCATAAGAAAAGAATATGAGATGAAAAGAAAAAAAATTAAATCTGTACTCAAAAAAGCTTCCAGGACACTTGCTTCAATAGCTCATCTCCCTGGACTTTCAATAACGCCCAGCTATTCAAATGAGATATTCAATAAAATAGAGATGATATTAATAGACAATAATAGAGTATTGATTTTATTGCTTACACAGGGTGGAATAGTAAAAAATATAGTCTTAAAAGTGCAATTATCTATAACTCAACATAAATTAAATGAGTTTTCCGAATTATTAAATAAGAATAAACATGGTATATCTTTTGAAGAGATGGAAAAAGAGATAAAAGATAATGCTATGATAGATCTTACATTTAAACTTAAGCGAGAAGTAGAAAACATAAGACAAGAACAAGAGATAATGTTTGAAGGTGCATCTAATCTTATGAAAATACCTGAATTTCACAATTCAGAAAGGCTTGAAAGACTCTTCAAACTAATAGAAGAAAAAAATCGTCTTGTAAATGTCCTAAATCAATGTATTAAAAACGAAGGTATCAAAGTTCTTATTGGGAATGACCTTTGTGAGCAGGGCTTAAATGATTTTTCCATGATACTATCCTCTTATTCAGTCGATAAAAATCTCAAAGGAACAATTGGAATACTTGGTCCTACCAGAGTACAATACCCAAAAGTTATAACCCTTGTAAGCAGAATATCCGAAAAGATCACAGAATTACTTTCTGATATCTAATATTTTTAATTAAATTTTTTATACCTTTTAACCATTCTTTAAAGCACGCTTTGTTGAGCTAAAATCATCATTATTATTGTTTAATTATATTTTTTAATTCTCATTTTATTATTTAATTTAACGATAAAGAATCTAAGTAAATAGGAATAAGAATAAAATAAAATAATTTCTTCTGCATATTAGTTTTGCAGAAATCTGCAAGTAATTTTGAGAATGTTTTGTTTTTGCCGTCAAGATAGCAAGACTAAAAAAACTCAAAAGCACTGAGCAGAAGGAGGTTTTAAGTGGGTGTAGGTACAATTAATCACAATGTATCATCTTTGAATGCATTGCGCAATTTGCAGAGAAACGACAGAAATATGAATGTTTCTTTGGAGCGGTTATCTTCTGGATTGAGAATTAACCGAGCAGCTGATGATGCAGCAGGTCTTGCAGTATCAGAAAAGATGAGAGGTCAGATCTCGGGCCTTAAGCAGGCTAAGAGAAATGCCCAAGATGGGATCTCCATGATTCAAACAGGAGAGGGCGTTTTAGATACAATGCATAGTATTCTTCAAAGAATGAGAGTGCTTGCAGTAGAAGCGGCAAATGATAGTTACACCACTAATGATAGAATGCAGATACAGAAAGAGATGAACCAGCTTATCGATGAAGTTGATAGAGTATCTAATTTTACTGAATTCAATACCAAAAAACTTCTAAATGGTAATACACTTGGTCATGCAAATGCAGAAAATCAACGTGTACTTTCAGCAACAGTAAATGGTGCGGTTACAAATGCTGACTATAGTATTACTATTCTAGATGCTGGAACAGCTTGTAATATACATGGTAATATAAATCTTTCAGATAAAGAAGATGCAGATAAAATTAGTAATCTTAGAGATATTGGTGTATCTGGTACAGAAGAGCTTCATATCACTATTGATGGTCAAACTAGAATAGTTTATCTGAATGAATCTGATACTCTTTCGGATGTAGTTTATAAGATAAATAATGAGCATATTGGGGTTAAAGCAGGCCTTGATATGGAGGGTAATGACCTTACAATGACATCTGTACACAGTGGATCAAGATTTAATATAAGTTTTGGTGATGATCCTGATGGCCTTGCTCTAAAACTCGGCCTAAAGGGAGGCGTAGATGGAACTCTAACAGATAATAATGTTGCTCTTGACAGCGCTGGTAATCCAATACTTGATGCAGCAGGAAATACACATGCTTTATTCACTTCAGGAACAGATACAATAATCTCTATCACAAATATTACTTCACAGTCACAATTTACAACAAATCCTGGACTAGAAACAGAACCAGGTGGATATGGCCAAAGCTTAGGAGTTTTTCGATCGAATTGTAAAATATTTGATGAGGCCGCATTAGCTCATCCTATAAACACAACTTCTACTCCCATTATTCGCCCGGCTTGGCAGGATGTTAATGGAGATGGGACTATTGATGGAGATGATGTCGTAGCTCTTACTTCAAGTGATCTTTTAAAGGGAATAACGATATTTATAGATGAAGATATAGATCATGGTGTGCTTCAACAGAGCACGGATGATGAAGCAGAAGGCGATTTTACAAAATACTGGCCTAATCCAGATGGAACAGATGCTTATGGAAACTTCGCTCCTGGAGATCCAAATAATATAGGAAATACCGATCATTATTCGGGAGTGCCAGATGGTCATACTCTTGGTCTTTCTTCTAATAATACTTTTAGTTTTACATCAACGAGACTTTCGGTAAGAGACACAAGCCAAAAATTTCATATCGGAGCAAATGAAAATCAGACCATAAAAGTAGATTTTGGAAACCTTTCTGCTGAATCACTTGGGCTTGTAACCGAACTCAGGTCCTATGGAAATCTTTATGATGGAAAGTCAGTAATGGGAAATGGTGCTATAAGTCAAAACTATAAACTCTATCTTTCGGTACAAACACAAGATTCTTCGGAAGCAGCTATAACAAAAATAGATAATGCTTTAAATTATGTATCAAGTCTTAGATCTACACTCGGAGCTTATCAGAATACATTAGAAAAAGCCATTGACTATTTAGAAATTGCTGATGAGAATATGACAGCTTCTGAATCCAGGATAAGAGATGTTGATATGGCTGAACAGATGAGTGAGTTCACAAAACAGCAAATACTTGCACAATCAGGTACAGCAATGCTAGCACAGGCAAATGCTAAACCGCAAGGAATACTTCAACTTTTGAGATAATAAAGACAAAGGATAATAAATGATATATATCGATAAAGAACCTTATACTCCTAAAAACTCTGAAAATAGCGAGATCATTAAGGAATTAATGTCCGTGATAGATGATAAAGGTAAAGTCCTAAATTGCATCATTGCTAATGAAAAAGAGCATTATGAGTTTGAGGCAATAGACTGGGAAAATACCAAAGATATTGACATTATAATTAAAACGGTGACCCCAATTAGGCTTTGCTTAAATACTGTTGAAGATGCCATAGGATATATAGGGAGACTTATCGATGCATTCAATAAAATAATGGTTCTATACCGTGATGGCAAAGAAAAAGAAGGAATTAAAATTCTCTCTTCTGCCATTTCGGGTATAGAATGGGTAAATAGTGTAATAATAAAAATTGAGCCAGTTCTTGGTCTCGACTACCAGAAATTGGAGGTAAAGGGGCAAAAAATAGTCAACTATTATGGAAATTACAGCAGTAAATTGAATGAACTAACTGAAGCAATTGAAGCAAAGGATTATTTCCTTTCCGCTGATATAATAGAATATGAAATCATTCCTGCATTTCAGGGATGGCTTGAATTTTTCAAAAAATTATTAAAGGCATTTGAAAACGCAAATTAACTTGAATCGGTGGCAGAATAAAAGGAGTGCTTTTTGTATAATTCTGCTACAAATTACCGCAATACTCGAATCCAGACTGCTTCACCAGGAAAACTCATACTTCTGCTGTATGAAGGTGCACTAAAATTTTGTCGGTTAGCTATTAATCACATTGAAGACAAAGAAATAGAAAAAGCACATAATTATATTATCAAGACACAGGATATAGTCACAGAATTAAATATAACATTAGATATAGAAAATGGTGGTGAGATTGCTAAAAATCTGAGAATGCTATATAATTTTATCAATCGCCATCTTGTTAAGGCCAATGTAGAAAAAAAAGCCGAATACATTGAAGAAGTCATAAGGCTTCTCACCCAATTGTATGAAGCATGGGAAACCATAATTAATAAAGAAAATGCTACAGTACGAGTCATAACAGGCGAAATACCAGTACATGTGAGTGTAACCGGCTAATGCTTAAAAAAAACCTTCTAATCCTTAAAAAGAAATTTCCAAAACTAGCTGATAGGATTGAGTCTCTTGAAATACCTACTAACTACTTTCTGAAAGAAACCAAAACTGGCTCATTTTCTTTAAAAATTGATGAAAACCCTCCATTTTATCCCCATTCTCCATATAATCCAGAAAAAGAAGCTATAGAATTCATTGAAAAATCACTTGATAATCTTCATGAAAACAATGTTATACTTATACTTGGTTTTGGATTAGGATATCATGTAATTGAACTACTCAAGCATATTAAAGATGATAAAAAGATATTAATCTTTGATTCTGATTCTGCAATGTTTAAGAGCGCACTCTCTATTATTGATTTCAGCTCATTATTTTCCAGAAATAACATTGAATTACTTATTGGCGAAGACCTTGACATGGTATATGAAAAAGTATCAAAAATGTTCAAAATATATGAAAATAAGTCTATTGATATTATTGAATTTGAAAGGATAACCAAAAGAAAGATAGCTTTCTACACAGGAATTAGAGAAAAATTAAAAGCTGTTATCTCGGTTGGAGTTAGTAACTTTACTACTGTAGTAAGACATCTTGATACCTGGCATTCTCATATATTTAAAAACATAAAATTTATGACAGAGGGAAGTGGGGTATTAGAATTAAAAGATAGTTTTCATTCAAAACCTGTTTTTATAGTATCTGCTGGACCTTCTCTTGATAAAAATTTTAAACTCTTAAAAAAAATAAAGGGAAAACATCTTATTATTACTGTTGATACAGCCTATAAAATACTGCTTAATAAGGGAATAATACCAGATATTGTAGTATCTGTTGATGGTCAAGCAGAAAACTATGTTCATATGAAAGGAATAGAGCGTGAAGATGTTGCACTTGTAGCGTCTCCTATAGTCTATCCTGATACGATATCAACATTCAAAGGCAAGAAATTCTTTTTTAACTTTCACTTTGCTCTCTCAATATGGATAGAACAAAACTTTAGAAAGATGGGAATGTTGCAGCCGGGGGGCTCAGTTGCTACAATTGCATTTGATCTTGCAAGATTGTGTGGCGCAGACCCTATTATATTTGTTGGGCAGGATCTAGCATTTTCTGATATGAAAACTCATGCAACCGGAAATTCTTGGGAAGAGAGGAATTTTAAAGAAATAGATAGATTTCATACTATTGAGTCTATAGAATATGAAAGGATCTTTTTCTCTCCAAAAACCGTTATTCCTGAACTCGATATATACGGAAATAAAATATACACATATAGGGTCATGAAAGATTATGCGAACTGGTTTTTCTATGAATTTGGACATACAAATTCAAAAATAATAAATGCTACTGAGGGAGGAATACTTCGTAAAAATGTTGAAATTATGAATCTTTCTGAAGCAATAAATCTTTGCTCGGGTTTAGAATGCGATGTAAAAAAGATTATTTCTGATCATTTTAGACCATCAAGTAAGGAACAAATAATAAATATGGAAAACAAATTAGCTGAAATTAAAAAAAATCTAACAGAAATAATTCCTATTTCAGAGCAGGGCATGAAAATCGGCAGACAGCTTATTTCTGCTTATAATAGTAAGGATTCTGATAGAATAGTTCGTTTAAAAGGGAAAATATCTGAGATAAGTCAAAAAATCGAGATACTTAGTTCAAAAATATCCTTTTTCAGTTATTCCTTTCAGAAAGAATATTGGCCACAACTCCGTTTTATAAATAATAATAGCAGTTCTTATAAAGATGATAATGAAAAAGAACTGATAATAATTAGAACACAATATGAAAGTGTAAATAAAGCAGCCTCCAAACTCTTAACACTAATTAAAAACTATTTCAATCTCTACGGATAGTATGACACAAATACGCATTTCCTTTCTTTTTTATTCAGCATTTCTACTTTTCCCATTATTAAGAGCCGTAGAAATAAATGATGCATGGCTCATTAAATTTGTATTTCTATTTGTAATATCTGCGATTTTTTTATTGATTGCCCTGTTTAGAAAAGAAATAGAGATAATAAGATTCAAATGGGTATTTGCATTTTCCATTTTTGTTTTTTATTCGAGTCTCCGCGGGCAGTTTTCCCATACGAATATTTATTCTAATCTTGAATGCTTGAAAAATTTAAGTTTTCCTGTATTTACCCTTGCTGTTTATTTTCTTTTCAGAGAAAAAAAAGAGATTTTATTAAAAATTCTTAATATTCAATCAATAATATTGATAACTGCTTCATTGTTTTTTTATTTTAATATTAATTATGCTATAAGATCTTATTGGAATTTTGGAAGTTTTAATCTAAAATTTGGTTTTTCATTTGAAGACTATTTGTTTTTCTATAATAAAAACTTCCTTTCAATATATTTATTTTTACTCTCGATAATAATTTATTTTTATTCTGATAAAAAATTTATATCTATATTACTTCTTATAATTGCATTTTTATGTAATACAGGAAGTGTAAAAGTCGTCTTTCTCTTTACAGCTTTTATTTATATACTTAGAAAAAAAGGTATAAAAATTAATTTATTCTATCTTATAACCGTGCAACTTATTTTTTTGCTAATATTTACATTATTTTCCGGAGCTCTTAATATGCCAAGTAGCTATAGGCACAGAATTGTTCTATGGAAATCTTCTATTAAAATGTTTAAAGACAATCCTTTATTTGGAGTAGGCTCGGGAAATTTCATAGTTTTTATACCAAAATATTTTTTAGAAGAGGAAAAAAACGATAATTTCGATATATCTCCTTATGCTCACAATGACTATCTCGAAATTCTTGCAGAAAACGGTATAATAGGCTTTATTCTCTTTATGATATCACTTTATATACTATTTAAGGAATCAGATGATAATATAAGTATTATACTCTATTCTTTTTTTACTCTTGCTATGTTTACAATGACTAGGCAGATGGCAGGAGCTATATTTCTTATTTCTATTGCTTTATGCCTTGAAGGAAGAGATTCTAAAATAATAAAACTTAATTTTTTTGAGAAAACAGAAGTTTTTCTTGTATTTATTGCCTTTTTCATTGGCAGTATTATGACTTTTTTTTCCATGTATTACACTAATAAGGGCTATTCATTTCTTGAAAATGGTAAAATACAGGCCGCATCAAAAGCTTTTGAAAAGTCGCTTAAATTTAGAAAAGCAAATACCCCAGTTTTAATAAGCCTTTCAGATATTTATTTCAAAAATAAAGAAAAGGAAAAAGCTCTTTTATTTGCAGAAAAAGTTTATAAATTAGAACCATATAGGCGCACTAATCTTTATAATCTAGGAAATATTTACGCATCAGTTGGAGATTTTATTAAGGCTAAAAAGTATTTTAATGAATTTTCAAATATTCAAAAAACAGGGCCTCGCTCTGAGACTGATTTTAGTAATTAAAAATCATCTCAAAACATGCGTAATAATAGTTTTTTTTCTATTTTTTTATTGTTTTTTTTATAAAAAAATGATATTATAATAAAGTTATGGAATTAATATGTGAAACTTTTGAAAAAATCATTGAAAAGGACAGTAATTTTTCTGGACTTAAGCTAAAAAATGAATTGGAAAAATGCTGGCTTAAACTTGGCTCTGTATTCAAAGATGAAGTTGAAATCCTTAATTTTAAAGACGGTGTATTGTTTTTGGGCAGTTCTAATAATGTGCTTCTTTTCCATCTTAAACAACTGAGTAAAGAGTTATTAGAAGGTTTTAATAGAGAACTCGGAAAGAATATAGTAACTTCCATACAGACAAGAATGGTAAAACTTCCTGAAAAGACTACTCCCATTAGCAGATCTGAACAAGATCAAAAAAAATGGGAAAAATTTAGAGATGAATTTGTTTTAAACGATGATATTCTTAGAAAAATTGATAATATGTTATCAGATATTGATGATGAAAAATTGAAAGAAAAGATGAGATCTTTTTATAAAAATACATATATATTAGAAAAATATGAGCAGACAAAATAATAGTTTTTTGCATATTGGCTTCGAAAATTATGTTTATCTTGGAGCTTTGATCGCAGTATTGAATGAAAATAATGAAACACTTTTAATTACAGATTCAGGCATCAAAAAGAGTGACCTGACAGCAAACACACTATTAAACAGAATAAACTTTTTGGAGGAAAAATGACGACCGTTGCTAATGATTATAATGCCGAAAGCATTAAAATATTAAAAGGCCTTGAAGCAGTACGAAAACGACCTGCAATGTATATAGGGAATACACATGAAGCAGGGCTCCATCATCTTGTATATGAAGTAGTAGATAATGCTATAGACGAGGCCTTAAGTGGACACTGTACGCAAATAGATGTCAGTCTTAACCTTGATGGGAGCGTTACAGTAAAAGATAATGGAAGAGGAATACCAACTGAAATACATTCTGAAACAGGGAAAAGTGCCATGGAAGCTGTAATGACAGTTCTACATGCAGGTGGTAAATTTGAAAAGAAAGGCTATCAAATATCTGCTGGTTTACATGGTGTAGGTGTTTCTGTTGTAAATGCACTTTCAGAATGGGCAAGGGTAGAAGTCTGCAGAAATGGAAATATTTATTTTCAGAGTTATAAAAGAGGAATCCCTGATGGAGATGTCAAAATCCTTGGAAAAACAGATTCTACAGGTACTCGTATTGATTTTAAGCCAGATCATCTTATATTTGAGACAACTGAACTAAAATTAGATATAATAGCAGCAAGAATGATGGAACTCGCTTTTCTCAACAAAGGTATAAGGATTAATGTAAAACAGGAACAACCTTCGGGAGAAGAATTTGATAAGGAAAAAAACCTTAGTTATATGTATGAAGGTGGCATTAAATCCTTTATTCAGCATCTGAATAAAAACAGAAAGCCCATACATCATGAAATCATATATACTGAAAAGCAGGTGGGTAATATTACTGTAGAAGTAGCTTTTCAATATAATGATAGTTATCAAGAACATATAATTTCCTTTGCCAATACAGTTAATACTCATGAAGGTGGAATGCATCTTACAGGTTTCAAAGCTGCTATAACTTCTGCAATAACAAATTATATAAAAAACAATAATACCCTTAAAATCGATAAGAATACGAAAATATCAGGAGATGATACCAGAGAAGGGCTTGTTGGTATAATAAGTGTAAAAGTTCCTGAACCACAATTCGAGGGCCAGACAAAGACAAAACTTGGTAATACTGAAGTTAGGGATTGTGTTAAAGGTGTTGTATATGAAGAATTTGTAAATTTTCTAAATGAACATCCAGATTCTGCAAAAAGTATTATTCAAAAGATTTATCTTGCAGCTCATGCACGTGAAGCAGCAAGAAAAGCTAGGGAGATAACCAGAAGAAAAAATGCTCTTGATTCAATGTCTCTTCCTGGAAAATTATCAGACTGTTCTGAAAAGAATATAGAACGTACTGAGCTTTTCATTGTAGAGGGAGATTCTGCTGGTGGTAGTGCTAAACAAGGAAGAGATAGAACTTTTCAGGCTATACTTCCATTAAAAGGTAAAATTATAAATGTAGAAAAAGCCCGTTTAGATAAAGTTATCAAAAATGATGAGGTCCATACCCTCATATCAGCTATTGGAACAAATATTCGTGATGAATTTAATCTTGATAAATTGAGATATGGTAAAATAGTTATAATGACAGATGCAGATGTAGATGGGGCACATATTAGAACCCTTCTTCTGACTTTCTTTTATAGATATATGCCTGATCTTATTCGTGAAGGGCATGTCTATATAGCACAACCCCCTCTTTATAAGGTGAAATTTGGTAAAAAAGAATATTATGCCTATAGCGACAAAGAAATGGAGGATCTGATAAATGAAGTTGGAAGGGATTCCAAATATTCTATTCAGCGCTATAAAGGACTTGGTGAGATGAATCCGGAACAGCTTTGGACAACTACAATGGACCCAAAAAACAGGATTATGCTTAAAGTCTCTTTAGAAGATGAATATGTTGCTGATGAGATGTTTAACATATTAATGGGAGAAGAAGTCGCTCCAAGAAGAAAATTTATTCAAGACCATGCTAAAAAAGTCAAAAACCTGGATATTTAAGGAGTTATTATGGATAACAATAATCAGAAAGTATTACCCATATATATTGAAAAGGAAATAAAGTCTTCATATATTGATTATGCCATGAGTGTAATAGTCTCAAGGGCTTTACCGGATGTACGAGATGGTTTAAAACCTGTTCAGAGAAGAATACTTTATGCCATGCTTGAAATAGGTATAACCCCCGGGAAACCCTATAGAAAATCCGCTAGGGTCGTCGGTGATGTTCTAGGTAAATATCATCCACATGGTGATAGTGCTGTTTATGATGCAATGGTAAGAATGGCTCAAGATTTTTCACTTAGATATCCTCTAGTAGATGGGCATGGTAATTTTGGCTCATTAGACGGTGATTCAGCAGCTGCTATGCGTTATACAGAAGTCAGAATGGATAGACTTGCCATGGAAATGCTTGAAGATCTGGATAAAGATACTGTGGATTTCAGGCCTAACTTTGACGAATCATTGCAGGAACCCATTGTATTGCCTGCAAAATTACCAAATCTGATTATCAATGGGGTTCAGGGAATAGCTGTTGGAATGGCTACAAATATTGCACCTCATAATCTTCATGAAGTCTGTCAGGCTATAATATACATGCTTCAAAATAATCCAGAAGAAGCTACTACTAAAGATCTCCTTCAATATATAAAAGGCCCTGACTTCCCAACAGGGGCATCAATTATATGCAATTCATCCCTCAAGAAAATATATGAAACCGGTCGTGGGAGTGTAATGGTACGTGCACACATAGATATAGAAGAAGGTAAAAAGAAAGACAGAGTAGTAATAAAGGATATTCCCTATCAGCTTAATAAAACAACCCTTATAGAAAAAGTAGTCGATCTTGTAAAAAATAAGCAGCTTGATGGAATTACAGACTTGAGAGATGAATCTAATAGAGAGGGTGTAAGAATAGTACTTGAAGCAAAAAAGGGAGAAAACCTAGACATTATTATCAATAGACTCTATAAGTTGACACCTCTTCAAAGTAATTTCAGTTTTAATATGGTTGCTCTTGTTGATAATGTACCTAAAACACTAAATCTTAAAGGCATACTTCTCAATTTCATTTATCATAGGAGAGAAGTAATAGTTAGAAGGACTAAATACGAATTGGATAAAGCTGAAAAAAGAGCTCATATTGTAATTGGGCTATTAAAGGCTCTTGATAATATTGATGAAATAATAAAATTAATTAAATCATCCAGTAATGCTTCGGAAGCAAAAACAAAACTAATTGAAAGATTTGAATTTTCTGAGGTGCAAGCGCAAGCAATACTGGATATGAAACTCCAGAAACTTACCGGACTTGAAAGAGAAAAACTGGAAGATGAGTATAAACAACTTATGGAAACCATAAAAATGCTTGAAGAAATACTTGCAAGTACAAAACTAGTTGATGAGATTATAATTGAAGACCTTACAATGATAGACAAAAAGTATGCAGGATCTAGAAAAACAGAACTTGTACAAGCAGAATTATCGGAACTTAGCCTTGATGAGGAAGATCTTATCAAGGATGAACCCATGGTCATAACAATGACTAATAGTGGTTATATAAAAAGACAATCTCTAGATATTTATAGAACACAAAATAGAGGCGGAAAAGGCGTAACTGGTGGGAAAATGAAGGAAGAAGACGATATTATGGATTTATTTGTTTCCAATACAAAGGATTATCTCTTCTTTATTTCAAATCTCGGAAAGCTAAGAGCCTTGAAAGTATATCAAATAAGTGAAGGTTCCAGGACGAATAAGGGAAAAGCTATTGTAAACTACTTAAAACTCGAAAAAAATGAAAAAATAGCAACTTTGATACCCATTAAGGAATTTAGCGAAAATTATTATCTACTTATGGTTACTAAATTTGGTAAGGTAAAAAAGACTCCACTCAATGCTTTTATTCATCTCAGAAGAGATGGGGTAATGGCAATAAAACTTTTAGAGGGAGATGAACTTGTCTCTGTTAATCTTACAAACGGAGAAAACGATATTATCATAGTCACCAGTAAGGGAATGGCTATAAGGTTCAATGAAAAGGATGTCAGACCTATGGGAAGAGTCGCTGCCGGAGTCAGGGCTATCACGCTTAAAAAAGATGACTTTGTCGTAAATGTAGCAATTGTAAAGGACGAATCATCCTCTTTGCTTGTATCTACAGAAAATGGCTATGGAAAGAGGACAAATATCTCAGAATACAGAATACAGCGCCGGGGCGGAATAGGCATAAAGACCATCAAGATCACCCCGAGAACTGGCAATGTAGTGAATGTAAATCAGGTTACCCCTGAAGAAGAATTACTTCTCATTACTTCAAGCGGTATGGTTATTAGATGTAAAGTCAATGATATTCGCGTTATAGGAAGGACTACCCAGGGAGTAAGACTTATAAGGCTTAAAGAGGGCGATAGCCTTGTTGCAGTTGAAAATATAAGACCTGAAATAAAATAAATATGTCTGAGGGCAGAGAAAGGTTTAAAATTGTAATTCCAAGAAATATTATAATCCTGTCTTTGATTGCTTTCATTTTGTTCATCTCTCTGCTCTTTAAAGACAGATATCTTGAATATAAAAAATATAGTCAGATCTATAATAAAGTAAAAAATGAAAATCAAAAGCTAGAATTAAAGATTAAAGACCTTAAAGAAAATATTAATGAGCTTAATACTGATGATGGCATAGAAAAAATAGCAAGAGAAAAACTTAAACTTATTAAAAGTGGAGAACATGTAATAAAAATAATCGATAATAAAGGAGAACCCCAAAATGAATAATTTGGAGAATGAACTCTTTTCGGGGAATTCTGCGATTGTTAAAAAGGTTACTCTAAAGCAGATTATAAAATATGGAAAACTTGAGGATATTCCCATACTCGAAAAATTTACTATGCAGAAATTGGATAGTGAACTTTATTTTTTGGCAAGAAAGGGTATTGAAATAATAAAGGAAAAAAATAATATTCATCCAGCAGAGCTAGATTTCACACATTATTCACTTGAGCCACAAAATGTTAAAATAACCCTATTCAATGATGACCCATGGAAAAGAATAAGAATTATTCAGGCTATAACAGTAAATAATAAATCAGATTATCTAAGAGATTTGAAAGAACTTCTAAAATATGAGAAAAATGACTATGTTATTGCAACACTTGTCAAAGCAATTGGTCTTTTGGGACATGAACATGAACTTGATACAATAAAGCCTTTTCTTGAATGGTATGACTCTAGAGTTCGTGCAAATGCAGTAGAAACTTTAGGAAATATGAATACAATAAAAAGTTTTCCGCTTATTATCCCAAAACTTTCAGATCCAAGTCCTAGAGTAAAGATTAATGCTGCTAATCTTCTTTTCACAAATCATAAGGATAAGACAAGGCTCGCAGTTGTAGAAATGCTTAGACACGGAGCAATATATCAAGTAGAAAGTGCGCTTTATTTTCTTGAAAGGCATCCATTTTTTGATGATGAAATACGCGAGATTCTAATAGCACTTCATAAACGTGCTAAAACAGAGAGTCTTAGAAAAAAGATTTCTGAGATAATCAAACATATTTCTGTAAAAAAGCTAAGTTCCATATCTGATATTGTAAAAAATGAATCTCCTGATGTATCAACTATTCTTGATAAGAAACTTAGGCATAAACACAATATTGAGAAAATTGAAAAACTTAGGGAAAAGATAGATGATAAACCTGAAACAGAGCTTGAGCGTTTTTCCAGGCATCTAAAAAGCCTTAATTTTGAGAAACGTCGCAATGCTATAGTAACTATGTATAAATATCCCAGAACAGAATATCTTAAGATATTTGAAAAATATTCCAATGATAAACATCCTGTTATTCGCTTTTTTGCAAAAAAGGGAATTGATAAGCTGAAATAAAAAAGGGCGCAAAAGCGCCCTTTTTTATTCTATATAATTATTTATTAAGGTGATATGAAATAACCTAAGAATATTCCTCTTACTTGTCCATTCTCTACCGGACCAAGCCTGTCTATATCAAGATCATCAGGATCCATAGATTGACAATCAAGTAACCAGAATTTAGCTATTCCTATTATTCTCACTTTGTCTCTTGATACATAACCATAAATACATTTTGGGTCTTCGTTGATATTTTCCTGTTTTTGACATATAAGGGATCCATCTGCATTATAAACTGATACTATAGGTACAAGCACTATTCTGGAAGAATTTGATGGTATATCAGGATAAACATGTGTATCCCCATTGATATTAAAAGATACTCCAGTATTTGTAGATGTAGCCATATTATCAGTGAGTGTATCAACCGAAACTCCTGGATATAGTAGATTCTGATATCCATACTTAATATTGGCAAGATATTGCTGTTCATCTTCTGATTCTTCACGAGAATTAAGGTCTAGTGCTCCGAAATTTGTAATAGCATTTTTATTTACCACAGGTGCTTGAGAGCCCGCAAGAACATTATTTAGTATTAGCCTATATGCTGGAATATTACTTTTATTCCTGGCAGGATCATGCCCTCCATAGAATGTTACCCATCCACCAACATCATCAGGATGAATCTTGTATTCCCTTGTAAGTAGCTTGGCTGTTGAACTATTCATATATCCTATTATTCCCTGCTTATAATCTTTAGCGGAATTATTAGCCGCTAAGATATTATAATCATCCAATATTGCACTCCTATTAAAATTATGCGTTCTTCCTATCATGCCATCTTTTGGTATTGTCATAACATGATTTTGTGTTTGCATAATATCACGCGGACTTATTGTATAATTTTGATTAAGAGTGTTATTTACATCTGTATGGACTACATATTCACGCACCCATCCGGAATAGAAGCAGCAATCGGAATCTCCATTCCAATGCGAACACCTGTAGCATCTGCTATACTGAATAGTATCATTCGGTTTAAAGAACATTGTCGGTATATATTTTGATGTATCAGAACCGTATTTATCGTGATTATACTGTGCTATTGCATTATCAAATCTGTCTGTAGCCCAGCACATATTAAAGAAATAATGACCGGCAGCTACCCATTCTGCAATTTTGACCGCGACTGTATCATCATAGAAATCCTCATGATGCGTATATATCCAGTCATAATTATTGATATTTCCATTATATGCATCTGCGTCATGAATCCAGTCGAAAGGAATACCAGCTTGACTCATAGCCTTGGCCACTATTTCATTGCTCAAGTCCTCATTTGTGGTATACGATAGCTCTTCTGGTGGTATTTTATCTACAAGTTTAGCATATACCCAGCCCTTATCAGAATCAACTGAATTCAGCTTGAAATTGAGAAAGCCATAAATAGTGGTTCGTTTGCTTCTTCCCGAGATATTTATATAGCTCACAACAGGAACCTTAATATAAAGCTTATTATTATCAATCCTTGATTGAAGTCCCTGCATAGTAGGACCCGACATATTACCAGGTTCTGTGTAAATCCGCTTCCCTACATAATAATTACTCGCATTGGATACACCATTTATGATATTATTACGATAAGTATTTGCTCCATTTCCGCCCATGGCAAGAGCTCCAAAATTTCCCTGACCATGTCCGCTAGCAGAACCACTTCCATATTTTATTATATACTCTGTTCCTACTTCATAACCAAATGGATAGCTATTTGTTTTTTTCTGCATTCCCCAAGGCATCAAGTCTCCTGGTTGATAAACATTCTGTGTAAACACCGCTATTTGGAATGGATTATCCATAGGAACTATTTCATATGGTCTTCCTTCACTATTATTATTAGCTACAAGCCAATTATTAAGTTGAGCTGCCTGAGAAGCATTGAGGACTATCTTACTTACCCCGCTAAAGTCTACTCCTGTCTCACTTACTGCATTATTTATCTCGTCATGATAGTCTACAAGAAAGGAACCACCATCATAGTCAAGTAACCAGTCAACATGATATCCATGCTGAAGACACCAATATACAAGACCATAAGCTTGAAGATACTGAGATTGTATCCTGTTTCCAAGTTCTGGGAAAATAGGGTCATCATTATCATCCGGATAAACATCATCACTTCCATCCATAGGAATAAGTATCTTTCTTCCAATAGCATCTCCTGATTGACCTTCTCCGAGCTTTAAGAGATATTCCTTTCCAACTTGAAATTGAAAATTGGGATCTTTTTGCCATTCATATATTGAAGTTCCGTCAATATCAAGTTCTACATTATCAGGGTCAAATGAAGTCTCTCCATGTGGTATCCCCCAAGGAACAAGATCATAAGTATTTGCGTCAATAAGCCTTGAACTTCCATCTGGTAAAAGCTCAGCAGCAGCCTGAGCATTTACATCCATTTCATTAAATCCCATTACCTTTGCAAAATAAAATGGAACATTCAGACTAGATTCAACAACTGCAGTCTCAGAACCCTTTGAGACATTAACTGTGATATTAGCCTGTTCAGGATCTAGTCCATTATTAGAGAATACATCAAGAGCAGCATTCTGTATTTCGGTTTCACTCTCAGATGCCTTCATCTTCTGAGCTGCCGCAAGTGCAGCAAGATCAGTAGCCTTTTCAAGTACTGATTTTTGATAATAAGCATTGCCAACATCTATTGCTAAAGCAGCCATTCCCATTATGACAAATATAGATATTGAGACAAGTACTATCGATACTCCTCTTTTTGATCTGAATATTTTCATAAAAACCTCCTAAATGGTTTCTTAATATTATGAAAGCAATACGTATGCCAGTTAGACTATTCAAGGGGTAAGAAATTATTGATTTTAAATTTTGGATTTTAGGGTTTGTGTCTTCATTTCATCAATGTTGTACTCAATATTGTGAAATGTGAACAGGCTGTTGAAAAACTTTTAAAACAAGTCCGGAGCAAAATACTGTGTATTTATAAAGAAAATGGGAGCGAACCTACCTAGGTTACTTTATAAAAGGGGTAAGGGATATGGGATAAGGGGTAAGAGGTAAGGGGAAGTAACCGGACCTAAAGCCCTTCAAGAGTATATTATGGTGTTTAAGCATATCGATATAAACAAAAGGGCCTGCTAAAATGTGTGAGCCGGGCACCCGTTTTCTATAAATATACAGTTTTTGCGTAGGACTAAAAAACATTATCGGCTTTGCCAACAGAGTTTTTCAACAGCCTGTTCATCGGGACTTATTGCAATTTTCCAAATTTCCATTGCAAATTGCAATATTATTTTTTTAATTTTCTCCATATTGTGGACTGATCTATTCCGAGTATTTTTGATGCTTTCTTTTTATTACCAGATGTAATTTTTAATACCTTTTCTATATATCTTCTATTAAGTTCTGAAAGTTTTGGAAGGTCTTTATCAATAGCTTCTGACTTACTGTTTTTAGATGGGTTTTGAAGATCGATACTTTCTATATACTCCTCTTCACTGAAAAGAACTGTCCTTTCAATAAAATTTTTAAGTTCTCTTACATTTCCCATCCACGGATGACGGGAAAGCATATCATAGCAATCTGGTGAAAATCGAATATTTTTATGATATCTTAAATTAAATTCATTTAAATAATGATGTGCTATCATATATATATCTTCTGTTCTTTCTCTAAGAGGTGGTAAATGAAAATGCACTACCTTCAATCTATAATATAAATCTTTTCTAAACAATGAATTATCAATCATCTCCTCAAGGTTTCTATGAGTCGCTGCAATAAGCCTTGCATTAGAATCTTTTTCTTTTCCTCCAATAGGAGTGAATTTCTTATCTTGAACAAATCTCAAGAGTTTTACTTGAATATTCTGATTTAATTCTCCTATCTCATCAAGAAATAGGCTCCCATTTGAAGCTTGTTCTATTGCGCCCTTCGAACTCTTTGATGCACCGGTAAAACTTCCTTTTTCAAATCCGAATAGTTCAGACTCAATAAGATTTTCAGGTCTCCCAGCAGCATTAAATACAATAAAAGGGCCATGTTTTTTATGGCTATTATAATGTATCAATCTAGCAAGTAGGTCTTTCCCTGTACCTGTCTCTCCTGTAAGAAGTATAGTAGTATCTTCTGTTACAACTTTTGAAAGTTTTTGAAATATATCCTTTATTTTGGATGACTGGGTTATATACTGAGAAAAACTGATTTGTTCCTTAAGTTTATTCTTTAATTCTATATTTTCCTGTCTGATAGTTTTATCTTCTATTATTCTTTTGACAATCCTTCTAATATCAAATGGCTTTATTGGTTTATTTATATATTCATTTGCGCCAGCTTTTATGGCATTAATTGCATTATCTACTGTAAGGAATCCTGTCATAACTATAATACTTACATCAGAATCAATATTTCTGATATTCTTAACGAGTTCAAGGCCATCCATCTCTGGCATCTTAAGATCAGTTATTATAAGATCGAATTTTTCATTTTTAAAACACTCAAATGCCTTTTGGGCTCGGTTAAATGTTTTTATTTCCTTAGATATTTCTATAAGGCTCTCCTTTATAAGGAGAAGTATATTTTCTTCATCATCAACTATTAGAATTTTTGGTTTTATCATATTTCCCTATAACTCGGAAACTCTATTCTAAAGCAACATCCGTCTTCGCTATCATCTAGTTCGATATTTCCATCATATTTTAACACAATTTGTCTTGTAATAAAAAGCCCAAGCCCAGTACCATCAGATTTTTTACTGAAAAATGGTTCAAATATTCTTTTTTTTATATCATCGTTTATACCCTTTCCAATATCCTTAAAAAACATAATATACATTCCATCTTTATCTCTGCCAGAAATACTTATTTTTCCAGAATATTCCATTGAATCAGCGGAATTAATAAATAAATTGAGAAGAACTTGTTTGAATTCTCCTGGATTAATAACTATTTTTCCTGGATTTAACTTGTCAAGATCAAAGACTATTTCTTTAAATTTTATATTACTCTTTAAAAACTCGACTGTATTCTTAATATTTTCTTGAATATCTATGATTTCTGTCTCATTGCCCTGTCTGCTAAAACTTAATATTTCTGAAAGCCTGTTTTTTAGCTGTTCGCATTCATCACATATAATTTTAAGAAATTTCTTATTTTCGTCTCGGTCTTCTTTTTCAAGCAAAAGTTCAGAAAATCCACCTATACTCGATAATGAATTATTTATTTCATGTGCTATACCTGCTGTTAGTTTACCTAATTCTTCGAGTCTTTGTCTTGAAATAGCCTTTTTTTCCAATTCACTGATTCTTTTATGCGAATTGTAGAACTTATAGAGTATGTGATAGAAAAAAACTATCAAACCTGCTGTAATAATAATGAATATAGAGGAAAGAAATCTTGATATTTCTATTGAAAGAACCGAATCTTTCACAAAAAAAGTGGTCTTTTTCAAAGGCATAGTATTTATAGCAGTAAGTCCCATATAAATAAAGGGTATTCCGATGAATAATGTAAATGAATAAAAAAAGTACATGGGCTTTTTTTCATCTATATTTTCGGTAAAAATCAAAAATATAAACATAAGAAAAAGGAGTAATGGAAAAGTTTTTAAAAATCTGCTATTTATAAGAGCATCATTTATTCTAACTGAGGAAAAAAATATATATATCTTAAAAAACTCATAAAAGATAATATATATATTCAAAAACTGAGTTTCAAACCTTGTTTTATGTTCAAATGTAAGTATAAAATAGACTGCTATCAAAAGAAATATATTTAGAAGCGATGAGTATGTAAGATAAACTTTATATGGGAATTTATTAAGAATAAAATACATTAATAACCACAATAGATGATGTGCTACAAAAAATAATGGAATGCTCCGCTTGAAAAGCCCATATTTTTTCTCAGGTATACATGAATATGAGAATAAAATCACTGATGCAGAGAAGAAGATACAATAAAAAATACTGCTATTATATTGAAAAAGTATAAAGAGCGATAATAGAAAAGTTAATATTACTCCAAAGTCAATTAGTAATTTCTTATTGTACCTTGACATATGCCTGTGAATTTAATGCGAAAATATTAGGAAGTCCCAAATCAGGATATGGTATCATAGGTTCATAATTATATGTCACATCAATAGTAGCAAAAACCTCTTGAGTGGTATTAAAATATACCTTATTATCTGCATTTACTCCATAACTTTCTGGGGAACCATCACCAAGTTCATATGCAATACTAATATTTCCATCTTCAATAGTAAATGCCGTAACTGAATTTTTAATTACTGTTTTTATTGTATCTGGAGATGATCTATATGCTGCTGCTTTAGCACCTTCGTTTACAGCATAGTTAAGAGTAAGTTTATAATTGAAAAGTCTTCCGAATTCTACTATTCCTAGTATAAGTAAAATAAGCATAGGAAGTATAAGAGCTGCTTCAACTATACTTTGACCACGAATATTCCTCTTATTTTTATTCATGAAATCCCCTTTCCAAAGTATATAAAAACAATCATTTGTATAATAGCGCCTATACCATATGGAATACCATAAGGAACAGTGTTATTTTTGCCTAGTTCATCAGATTTTTGTTTTAAAAACTCCTTGTTTATAATTGATGTTCCAGCAATAAAAATCCCTTTAATTCCTCCATTTAAAATTACTCTAAATATCGAAAATACAGCTGCAAGTACAGAACCAGCCAAAAAAACAATTATTATTCCATTTTTCCCAGCAAATGCGCCACACATCATCAGGAATTTTACATCTCCTGCGCCTATACCATGGAGAATATACGGAATAAATAGAAATACAAATCCAAGAGAAATACCAATTCCAGCATTTATTATACCCTTTTGACCAGAAAGCAAGAAATTAAACGCTAACCCTGCAAGCATTCCCGGAAATGTGATAATATTCAAGATTTTCCGCTCTTTGAAATCTGAATACATGCAAAACAAAATAAGGCATATATATACTCCATTCATCATATATTGTTGGAGCAAATAGCGTTCCATATCTTATCCAATCTCCCTATATCCTATCACCTAAATCCTATATCCTAAATCCTATATCCTATCACCTAAATCCTATATCCTATATCCTATATCCCTCTAATTAGTTATCTCATACCATATTACAAGTTTTATCTTAGAAAGATATATATTTGATGCATAAAATCTATTTCCATAATCATGCGTATCGCTACCTGTATTTTTTTGAAAATTTATTACTATTGCCCCATCTTTCCAAATATCATCAGAGATAAATTGTCTTATATCGTCAAACTTCAAGCTCTCATTACTAGAGCCATATCCAAAAAGTTTTCCGTGGAAAGGAGCTGTTGTCCCATATTTGTCTAGATCTGGGAAAGTTGATATTTCAGTTGTAGAAAGTATACCACAGGACATTCCACCCTCTTCTCCAGCACCCAAATGAGCATTTATTCCTTCAAGTTTTATATATGAAGCGGTTATATTTATACCGGTAGGAAGTTTTGAAAGATCAAATTGTAAATATAACCTATACCATTTTGAATAAGCCTGTTCATAATCTGGTTGGAAGTAGGAAGAATTCTCTTTACTTCCTTTTATACCCACATAATAGGGTTCTACTTCACTTGTAGAATAACTCCAATCTGTAATGGGATAATGATAAGGGTCATTTATATATGCTCGTTTTGCAATAAATTGTATTCCCCAGACAGGTTTAGTAATAAATTCCTCAGCAATAAAATTAGTTGATTTAATATCCTTAATTGCTTTTTCAAGAATCTTTTGTTCATGTGACATATTGATATTTCTGGTGAAAAATGTTTTTACTTTTAGCTCTTCATTAAGTTCAGATAAAAGCATCTTAATATATTTACTATTAATTCCTCCTATTTCTTTTAATAATTCTGAAGCTGAAAAATTTCCTTCATGTATTTTCAATGAATATTTATCCAATGCTTTTTTATAATCCTGCTCCCCGAAAAATGTAATACCTTTTGTATTGCAAAATGCAAAAGTCGAAATAAAAATCATTGCAATCAGAAAAATCTTCTTCATTCTAATCCTCCAGTTTTGGATTTTATTTCATAAATATTTCTAAGTTTTGAGTTTATTTCAGGCATTATATTCCTAATTTCATAAGAGTTACCAAATCTTTTAGAAAATTTCTCCACATTATCATAAAGACCTGCCTCTATATTTTGTTCTAGCTCTATCTTTAATGCAGATTTTAGCATTTCCTTCTTTTCTTTGTTTTCAGTCTTATCAATATCTTCAATTTTTTCCTGAAGATATGAATAGCCAAGGAATTTTCTCTTGGCATCTTCATTGAGAAATGCAATAAGAAATTCATCCCAAAGACTATCTCTACATAATCTCATATGTCGATAATTATTTATCTCTATCTCATTACTATTCCCACTTGCTCTCTGAGGGAAATAAATACTTATTCCTCTTGCATAATCTACATTCGGATCATATACCGTAGGAGGATTAGCAGATTCTGTGTAATTGGAGCATACTGCTTTTTTGATTAATGCTTCTCCCTTGATAGTAATTTCCACACTTCCATTAAGTTTAAGATAATTGCTTGTAGATGAAGCCAATTCATGAGAAGTTATAGGAATAAGATCGAATGAATACCCGCATCCAGAAGAATTTTTAAAATACAATGAACTATTATTTCCCTTTGCGCGAATACTTACTGCTTTTGAAATACCATTGTCTATGTCAATATTACAGCTTACTTGAGGAGTAGTCTGCCAATTATAAATTGATAAGTCCTTTGGAAGAAAATGTGTTATTGAATTAGGAACAACCAAATTCTGTCTTTTTGCATCCTTATAAATATATACCCCTATTAAATGTCTTGCGCTATATGATGTCATCTGATTAGATGAACTTACTTCTCCTGTCATTATATCATCAGAAATCTGCTCATACAGATTCATTGCATTTTGATATACTTCTGGTATCAAAAGCATATTATAGCTTAAATATAGATTCTGGCAGAAGCTGTATAAGTCTATGTAATTGTGTAAAAGCCCACCATAATTATCATTTTGAAAATGCTGACTGGATTCTACACATGTTTCTACCAATTCTCTGCTATAGTTATTCATTAAAGTATTTATAGTTCTATTTAATAATGAAATAGTCTCGGGAAGTCTTGAAAGATCGACCACAGATTGTGTTGCAGATGTATTTTCACCAGCATAAGAAATATAATACTGCTTTGCTATTTCATTAGCTAAATCCAATTCCGAAAAATATTCATTCTTGCATGCAAATGATATTATCGGTTTATATGGCCATCCATAGGCGGGCTCTGTAAGTTCGGATCCTACCATATAATCTACAAAAGGCTGAACCTGATATTCCACCTCCAGCATCTGCATAAGGCATGCATCAAAACCAAGTATAGACAGTTTTTTTCCTGTTCTCTCCTTAAAATATTCCATAATATAATAAAGTTCAGTCATATTAAGATCGTCTCTGTCAGTATCATCTATACATACACTCTTGACGATCTTGTTTCGCTGAGTCATAGCTCTCGGTACATCCCCTTCATTCTCATCGAAATAATCTAGCCAGCCTCCTCCATGATTCCAGAAAATAAGCATATAGTGTTTAGCTGGATAATATGTAGCACAGTAATCAATTAAGTTTTCAACAGAATGTCTGTCTCCCATATTGACCTCTCCAAGATCAGTTAGAAGCGTAGACCTGATAGTGTTCTCCGTAGTAATACCATCATGCTTTATCAGATATCGTCTTGTATCAGTCCAGTCGCCATTACTAGTGTCGTCATAATAGCCCGCAGCTGCTGCATCAGCTCGGTCAAGCTGCACAACCACATTAAGATCGCTTCCGTCGACGAATCCCTGTTCCATCTCATTAAAATCAGTAATTGCATCTTCTTCCAAATTATTATCTCCATCCATATATACCATGATAGTCCAGTTCTTATAATCCGAGAAAACAGGCTGTATAAAAACAAGTGCAAAAATAAGTATTATTAGATATTTCATAAAAAAATCTCTCCTACTATAATAGACCTTATTATATTATAACATAAAATTATCATCTGAGATTTTCGGTCCTGATTTTCACCTATCGGCATAATAGGGGCCGAGATAAAAGGATGAAGGTTAAAAGGGGCTGCCTTATCAGACAGCCCCTTTTGATCATTAATATTTTGTTCTTAGAAAAGTGTTGAGAAATACATTTCCATCTCAAGAGCTGTGTGGAATACAGGCTTCTTGAATTTGCTTCTGATAACCATATCGCTAATTTCACTGTTTGCAGTTGAAATAGCTTCATCTATAGATTCCCCATTAGCTACAAGCTGAGCTGCTTTCATAGCTCTCTTAACATTAATAACCCCTCCGGATTTCACTTTTCCAGAAAGCCATGATTTTTTATCGACTGTCTCCATGAGTATTTTTTTAAGCTCAAGAGGTGTAAGAGATGGACATACAGCAAGTGTCATGCTTCCAAATCTTGCAGCCATAGGACTTGCCATCGAAGTACCAGACATATATCCTTCTTTATTATTAGGATATGTTGAGTAAATATCTACTCCCGGGACTGCTAAATCTACGGTATTTTCTCCATAACATGAAAAATCAGCAAGCTCTTTATTATCATTTGTAGCAGCAACAACTATTTTATTTTCAATCGGGACATTATTCGGGGAGATAACAAAATTATCATTATTTTCCCCTGAATTTCCTGCAGCTATAAAAATAAGGGCTTTCTTTTGAGTGCCTAACAAGACTTTGTCTCTAGGTAAAAGTGCATTTGTAACAAATAAATTTACTACTTTCTGAACATCTTCTTTACTTGGGTTTACAAATCCCCATTTTTCTACCATGTATTTCTTGAAAGTATTAAAAAGTGCACTGTTTGAAGATCCAAATGAGCAGTTAATTATTCTCGGATTTAAAGAAGCAACATAATCAGCTTCTTTTTTTACCTTTTGCGCATTATCCTGACCCATCTGACGGAAATAACTCTCTAATTGATCCATTGTGACTTTTGTTCCTGCTACTCTGGAATTTCGTCTTGAATTCAATATCATCCAATCTAATTGTTCAATCATCTGAGATTCCGGAGGTGTTCCAACCGGAATATGAGCTATAGCATTTAATTTAACGGCATCATTGTTCATACCGATTATTCCTGCAACATGAGTCCCATGTGACCATTCACCGTAAAAATTTACCTTTTTCATGAATTCTTTGTCATTATAATGAGTTTTTAAAAAATCAAATTCAGTACTAGAAAGTGCATCTTTTCCACCACCCTGAAATTTGCACATACATTTCATAAATTCGAGTATATCGTCATAATTTGAAGGGGTATATTCTAGATGTACTAATACATTAGAATTTTCAGCAAAATTCCAACCATATACATCATCAGTATATCCATTATTATCATCGTCACTGCCACTCATCCCATTTAATTCGTCAACATTCGCATTAGCATGCGGAAGAAGAAGTGTATGTGTAAAATCACTTCCCGAATCTATTACAAGAGCATTTACAGGTGTGGCTGCAAATGATTGCATACTTAAAAATGCGGTTAAAAAAAGAATAGATAGTGCTTTCTTCATACTTATACTCCTTACATTTCATTAGTTAAATTATACTCGAAATTTTGGATTTGTAAAATAAAAAATCTGTAGATACTGTCAAATCGTTTACAGAGTGTTGAAAAACTTCTAAAATAAGTCCGTAACAAAATACTGTGTATTTATAAAGAAAATGGGGAGAGAACCTACCTAGGTTACTTTATAAAAGGGATAAGGGATAAGGGGTAAGAGGTAAGGGGAAGTAACCGGACCTAAAGCCCCTCAAGAGTATATTATGGTGTTTAAGCATATCAATATATACCGAAGGGCCTGCTAAAATGTGTGA
>Ga0114934_10000233_pt1 | contig 35229 bp, 47 predicted proteins | sample 4SBtaG_2_FD_99695 | JGI IMG/M metagenome (GOLD analysis project Ga0114934, IMG submission 99695) | Deep subsurface microbial communities from Kolumbo volcano to uncover new lineages of life (NeLLi) - 4SBTROV10_white metaG | ecosystem: Environmental > Aquatic > Marine > Volcanic ...
ATGTATGAGTGGCTGGGGTCGTAATCAAAAGATTGTTGGTGTAGGTTATCCTAGTATTGGTTCGGTTGCCTCCAAGATTCAAGGACCAGTGGACGTGTCGGTACCAGCTACTATTGGTCTAGCAGCCAAAACCCAACATGCTCCGTGGTCCGAATCTGGAGCTGAAGGTTATCTAGGTATCTCCCATAGACCATTTAAACCTAATGGCGAAATGATGTCTGACCTTACACTTAATGGTATCAGTAAGAATAGATTACAAGCTAGAAAAGAGTTGTTAACAGGTCTTGGAAAAATTAAACCAGAAGGAGATGTGTTTATCGAAGAGGCTTTTGATGTATTAACTTCTAGTAGGTTGGTTGACGCTTTAGATTTAAGTCAAGAAGATCCTAAAGTTCGTGAACGATATGGAGATGGTAAACCGTTCAAATATCAATATGATGGCGCTCCTACTGTTAATGAACATGTACTAATGGCCCGTCGTTTGGTTGAAGTTGGTGTACGGTCTGTTAGTTTGTCGTATGGTAGGTGGGATAGTCATGGTGCTAACTTTGATTTAGTTAGAGATCATGGCGCTAAGCTTGATCAATGTGTGAGTGCTTTAGTGGAAGATCTAGAAGTGAGAGGAATGCTTGACGACGTAACTGTTATTGTATGGGGTGAGTTTGGACGTACTCCTAAGATCAATAAGAGTGCTGGGCGAGACCATTGGCCGCAAGTTAGTTGCGCCCTTATGGCTGGCGGTGGCATGAAACTTGGTCAAACTATTGGTGAAACTAACCGTCTTGGCGAATATGCCGTCGAGCGGCCCGTTCATTTTCAGGAAATTGTCGGAACTATTTACTATAATCTTGGTATTGATCCTAGAGACACGACGGTTATCGACACAGGTGGACGACCTCAGTATCTTCTAGATCACCGAGATCCCATGACAGAGCTGGTTTGATCAGCAGCTTTATTATACAGGAGGTTTCGGGTTCTCCTCACTGTACTGATCAAGGCCATTAAAACCCGTTTTTTTTAGGAGAATATCATGAAAAGTGTAATCACAGCGTTAGTACTTATAATTAGCTCATATACCATCGTAGGCACAAGTTCCGCTAAAGCAGCTGACAGAGAATGCGTATGCGTGGGCGATAAATGCGATAAAGACTGCAAAAACTGCGATAAATGTGAAAGATGTATTCATAGAAAAGACTGTGAGTGTGAAGAGGTTTGCGTAGACGATTGTAAGGGATGTGATAAGTGTAAAGAGTGCCTTAAAAGAAAGCGGCTAGAAAGAAGACACAAGATCGCAGCCCATGAAGCACAACGTAGAAGAGATAGAATTCATCGACGAAAAATTCAACCTCGTGTTATTATTACTTTTGGTAATGGCGGGATAAACCAATATCGTCATCATCCCAACTGTAGATGTAACAGATGTTGGTGGGCGATAAGGTACAGACCGTTACGTCGCCAGCTAGATGTTTTTATGCATGTGCGCCCTCAAGCGCATGCTCATCATGATCATCACCACGGAAGAAAAGATCGTAATGCCCGTAAGTTGTGGCACGATGGACTTAGAACCCGTACAGATCGTCCCGCCTTTAGAAGGTAAGAAAACTTTAATGGCTAGAAGAAGAAAAAATTCTAATAATTCATCTCAACAACCTTTACATTACAGGAAAAAACTTAAGCCAAAAACGGAAAATCAAAGAGATTACATTAGGTCTATGGTAGAATCAGAAATTACTTTCTGTTCTGGGCCTGCTGGAACTGGTAAAACTGCTGTGGCAGTAGGGCTAGCTTCTGAATATCTCTTGAATAAAAAGGTGGACCGTATTATTATATCAAGGCCAGTGGTAGAATCGGGGAGGGGTCTTGGCTTTCTTCCCGGTTCTGTTACTGAAAAAATTCAGCCTTACCTTATACCTTTAATAGAAGAAATGAATCTTTTTTTAAGTCGCGAAACTGTTAATAGTTTTAGATCTATGGGCAAAATAGAATTGTGTCCTCTAGAATATATGAGAGGTCGAAACTTTCATGACTGTTTTATGATTTTAGACGAGGCACAAAACGCTACGTATGAACAAATTAAAATGTTTATTACTAGAATTGGCCAAGGCTCGAAAGCTGTTATCAATGGAGATATTCATCAAACAGATCTAGTAGGCGAATCGGGGGGACTCGCTTACTGCATGGGCAAGCTGGATAACTTGGAAGGAGTCTCAATTTGTGAACTGGACAATACGGATATAGTAAGGAATGATATAATATCTAAAATATTAGCAAGACTATAAAATGAAAGATATAATAAAGTCAACATTTTATGTAATGCTGTTTGTGGTTATTGTGGTTGTGGGAGTGGATTGCTTTTGGACTATTAAAACTGCGCAAACTATTTTAGAAAATGAGCAAAATCCCATAGCTAGGTTGATAATAACATACGGCAATGGCGTTTCCCTTCTTGTTTTTTTAAAAATTATCAATACCTTATTTGTAGTGTATCTGTTATACAGATTTTACATTATAGATAAATTTAGAAGTAAGACGTTTTTAACCACATTCGGAATTTTTATATTTCATTGTTGGTTATTATACTACTTATTCTTTGGGCATCAATTACCTTATTAGAGTATTATTATGATAACGTATGATTATGAATGTGCTGCTTGTGATCACGCTTTTTCAATTGAGCAAAGCATTAAAGATGATGCGTTATCCAAATGTCCCAGCTGTAAAAAAAAGAAATTACAACGTGTAATTTTAGAGGCTCCCATTGCTTTCGTAGTAGGGGAGCCTACTACAGTTGGGCAACTTGCCGATAGAAATAGAAACAAAATGGGCAAATACGAATTAGATAAAAAACACAAAGAGGACGATGTTGCTACATATAGAAAGAACAAAGAGAAGTCTGAACTGTTTAAGAAAATAAACAGAATGACACCAAAACAAAAAGAAAAATGGATCAAGGAGGGATAGTTATTAAAGATAAAGACCCCATAAGAGCAAGTTGTCCTCACCACGCTCTCATTAGATTTACTATTGAGGTGGTAAAAAGAAATACGGATGGTACTCTTGACACCACACCAGTTAGCGGTAAAACTTTTAAAAAATATGGTATCTCAAATACTGCTGAGTTCACCTTAGACGGCTTTAATGAAGCCGATTGTCTTAGACAAATTAAAGAAACACTGGAGAGCTTAAATGGCTAGATGGGAAAACGAAGATCTATCAGGACTCAATATTCCTGAACCCGCAAAAGTAACAGAAACCTTTTACGGTAAAGGAGCAGATGTAGCTGAGCCTAAGGTGGCGTTTGCTAAAATTATTGCACATGGTGATAGAGAAACCTACTATGTAAAATATGGTAGAGGTGACCTACTTGATCCATATCATGTAGATAGACTTACTCACAATAGATCTTTTTTTGATTTTAAGAAGGTTAATAAAAACATATTTGATTTGTATATGGAATATCTGAAATCTACAAGTAGGATATTTCTTACTAGGGCCAGAAGACTAATGATGGAGAATTAATATGAAACGAGGACCACTATCTAACGACGAAAAGTCTTACATAGAAAAAAATTCCACTAAAACTGTGACAGCGCTATCAAAAAAACTTAATAGATCCGAAACAATAGTTGCTGGTCATTTGGAAACTGTAAAAGATAATGTTGAAGACGTGACAATTACACACAATCTATTTGCTAGAAAAAAAGATAGAGGTGTTGTTGTAATGACAGAAGCTGCTTCAATAGTTTCGGATGAAAATAAATCTAAAAGAAAAACTGAAATTAATGTATCATCAAGACATGAGGGGTCGATACATAAGATTAAAGAGGGTTAACATGCTTTGCACAAAACAAGATTCTTATATACATAAATTGTTAATGGAAGACATAGAAATCTTATGGAAATGTACATTAACCGACGGTCAAGTAGTGTGGTCAGACTATGATAGACCCGGTGAAACTGAGTCTCCGTGGCATCGACTAATGGATTTCTGTGATGAAACTGGTGAGTGTATCACTAAAGTTCAAGCGTTAGTTTTTGGCGCTCCTCAAGAAATATTGTTTGACAATCCCAATGGATTAGACGGCTTATTTGTAGTACGAGGAGTTTCTAAAGATATTAATATGGAAAGTGGGGCCGCTACAGCGTTTCAGCACTTGACAGCTGGCGTTTTAAATGATAACCTTGAGACTGTAGACATAAGAAAATTTAGTTGGCCATTGTGCGAATTTGAAGCGCCTGTGCAAACTAGAATATTGACTCCCGAAAACGCTCAATTAATGATTTTTAAAGATGGCTCAAAAAAGAAGCAAAGCGAGCAGGTTCAAGTCGCCCTCGACGGGTGAGTATTGCGATGTTGCACAATATGTAGCTGAGATAATGTGCCAACGCAAATGCGAAAACGACAACGAAGGTAGCCTCGCATATAAATTTTGGAATAAAAAACAAAAAAAGTCCTATCAAGGACAAGTTGTAGCAGCCCGAAAACTAGTTCAACAGTTTGGCGAAGATGCACTGATTAAATATATAAACTCGCCCAGAGGAAAGAAGACCTATTCTCTGGGCTTTTTTAATCCACGTCCATTTGTTAAAAAGGAAGTGGAACTAATGCGTAAAGTGATAGACCAACAACCCAAGTCTGAAGAAAATGTGGTTAAAAAAATAGACAATACTTCTAAACCACAAAAAGCTTTTGGTACTAAAAACTTATTTTCTAAAATAAAGAAAGCTGAAAGGAATGATGATGGCAACGAGTAAAGATAAGCCCGGTTTCATGAAAGAAATTATCAAAAAGTATGGAAACGTTATTTCAACTGGAAACCAAATACTAGATCAAAGAAAAGATTTTAAGGCTATTTCAGTAGGACCGTCAATAGATATTTCTTTAGGAGGCGGCATTAAAGAGGGCTCATGGGTAATTCTAACTGGAGATCCTAAATGTGGCAAGACAACCACAGCATTGCAAATCGCTGCTAATTGTCAAAAGGAAGGTCGTCCTATTATTTATCTAGATGCCGAAGGACGGCTCAAAGAAATGAATCTGACTGGCATAAGCGGTTTAGATAAAGAGAACATTAAGATTGTTCATTCTGAAGATAGACCTTTAACTGCGGAAGAATTTTTAGAAATTGTTATAAAATTGATCAGCAGTAAAGAGTTCGAGAGATGCGTATGCATTATTGATTCTACCTCAGCCTTAATGCCTGAAAAAGAATTAGATGGAGATATGTCACCCGGACGCGCTGGTCTTCCTAAGTTGCTATCTGTTTTCTGTAAAAAGATGGGGCAAATTGTACCTAGACAACGTGCCACTATGATTATTATTACACACTTTATTGCTAATACATCAGGCTATGGCGCTCCACGAATGCCAGACTGCGGTAAAAAAATACAGTATCAAGCTGACACACGTATGGAAGTTAAATCAATTGCTGCTTGGGAACAAAAAGATCGGCAAATAGGACAAGCTATCAACTGGCGCATCCTATGCTCTTCTATGGGACCTCCCGGAGGAGAATGTCAAAGCTGGATAAGGTATGGGCACGGCATTGATAAAATTCAAGAGCTTATTATCTTAGGACAAGACTTGGGAATGATAGGCAAAGCTGGTGCATGGCTTACTTGTGAGTTTATGGCCTCCCACTTAGATCTGGTTAAAGAAATTAATCCAGAGGTTAATACAGAAGATATGGAAGCTGTACTAAAGTCTGTAAAGGTACAAGGTCAAGAAAAGTTGTACCAGTTTCTAACTAAACATCCAAAAGTAGTAGAGATATTAGAAAACGAAATTAAGGGGATGCTATGAATGTCAAGGGTCTTGACGGAAGAGAATATAGTTGGACTCCTGCTAGAAATCAATCAAGATCTAAGGAAAAATCTAGTTTACATAATAAGGCAAAAAAACTTCTTGAAGAAATCTATCCTTTTGATAGAATATTAGAGGAAGTTTCTCTTCCGGGATCTAAAACAAGTAGACGAAAATCAATATTGAGAGCAGACCTTTTTATTCCAAACAGAAGTCTAATTGTAGAAGTACACGGTGAACAACACTTTAAGTATAATTCGCACTTTTTTAAGGATAAAATGAGTTTCTATAAAGCTCAGGCACGGGATAGAGATAAGTCTGAGTGGTGTGTTCTGAACAACATTAAATTAATTGAACTCAAGTATAACGAGGATATATATGAGTGGCGAAGAAAAATTGAATGAATTTTTATCCAAGATAGAAGATTGGATAACACTTAGTCATATTGATATTACAAAAGAAACTTCTACAGCTCATGTTATTTTAAACACAAGTGAAATGGAACTACGAGCATTAAATGCTGAGGATTGTTTAGAAAAGGCTTATACATTATATGCTCATGCGGATTATTTGCAGAGCTTATATAATAAACAAAGAGTTATTCTAGATTGGGCTGACGATAGTATCTGGTATATTATATCGCCAACAATTAATCAGTATGGTGACAAGTATACTAAATGGCAAGAAAAATATTGGAATGCTGTACGAGAAAATCCGTTTGCTTCAGAAATTATAAAAATAAAAACACACGCTCACGCACGTATACTCGCCCTTAGTGAAAAGGCTGATAATGCTAAAAGAATGGGAGACATACTGCAAAATCTTTCAAAGAGGAGAACATGATGTCTATTATTGATACAGCTAAAGATTTACTAAAAAAGGGAATGGCTCTTAATGATCCTGATCTTATTAAGATGGCAAATGAATTGTTAGAACAAGCCGATGCTCCTCCTCCTGAGCCGCCAAAAAAAGAAAGTCCTGCATTAGATTCTTTAGTAACCAAGAAAGAGGGCGACTTTATCTCGTCTATAACTAATGAAGAAAATATGAAGGCGACTAATGCCACTCCTGTAAATCAAATGAAACACAAGAATCTTTTTGTAGACGAAAAGACAGACGCATTAGATATAACTACTCCAAGTTATACGCCTACGGCTAGAGATAGAAAGAAAACTAAAAAGTTAGAACAAAAATGTGAAGAATGTCGTAAGACGACTTCTGTTTTAGAAATACATGTAAGAGATTATTTTGTTTGTGATAGTTGTCTCGCAAGAAGGAGAAGATAGTGTCTAAAATTGATCCTAATACAGTTTTTATCGTAAAGCCAAAACCAATTGCTATTAAGAAGTTGACGGAAAATGCTACAGTGCCTACAAAGAACAATACTTCTGATGCAGGATGGGATTTATATGCTGTAGAAGATGCTGTAATAAATAGTGGAGATAGAACTACAATTGCCACCGGAGTTGCTATGGCTATCCCAGAAGGATATGTTGGTTTAATCTGGCCCCGTTCTGGCCTAGCCGTTAAAAGTGGTGTTGATGTATTTGCAGGAGTTATAGATTCAGGATACAGAGGCGAAATTAAAGTATGTTTATATAACTCTTCTAAAGAAGAGCTAAAAATTACTACAGGTGATCGTATAGCACAAATTCTTTTCCAAGAGATCCCAAGCTTTTCCTTGACTATTGTTGATTCTCTTGATATAACTGAAAGAGGAGGCGATGGCTTTGGGAGTTCTGGCAAGTAGGGAGATATTATGTATAATTACAAAGCCAAACTAATTCGCTGCATAGATGGAGATACTGTAGAGTTCGATGTAGACTTGGGATTAAGGTTAACCGCTAGACTGCGTTGTCGGTTATTAGGAGTAAATACTCCAGAACGTGGTCATGAAGATTATAAGAAGGCAACTCACGAACTTAAAAAACTAATCGTAGAAAATATGGATGACCAAGGATGTATTGATATTAGAACGTATAAAACTGGTAAATATGGAAGATGGCTGGTAGAAATTGGCGAAAATGCTAGTGTTAATAAGACTATGGCTGAGAGGTGGCCGTCAAACTATTGATAGGATATCTAATGAAAACAATTGTGTCTAGATTTATTATTTTAGCTATTGCGGGTCTGTCTATAATGACGATGATAGTTCTTGGGGCACCAAAAAAAAAGCTAAATAATACAGAAGCTAAGTTCGAGGAAATATATACTATCTTAACTAAGATGAACGAATACGAAAACTGTTTAGCTGACACTCAGCTGAGGAATCTACATTACGCTAAACCTCATACAGAGTTACAGAAGTTTTGTGTGGAGTGTTATGACTTATGGGGCAAGCAAGACGAAAGTATTGTAGAAATTTCTGTAGAAGAACTCAAACGGCTCAGAAAAACATCCGAAGAAACAGTTGTCCCGGAAGAGGCTTTATCTATAGAAGAAGAATTAGATTCTATTATAACACTCTTGAAGGGGCATCGTTCCTTTTTATATATGATACGGAATTCCGAAGAAAAAACGTATCACTATATGAAAAAGCATCCGTATGATAAAGCGGGTGCTGTAGATAAATGTCCTGATTGTGTTGCTCTCCGTAAAAAACAAACTACAGAGACAACTTTTATTTCTAAAAAAGAATATGATAAATTGATCAATGACAAATAAACGCTCCCTACAAGACGTGGCGGCTGAAAGAGCTGTACTGGCTGGTTTATGTCAGTACGGCTTAGACGTTTTTTTAGACATTGACTTTATTGATACTGATCATTTTACTAATGAAATGAATCAGGTGCTTTTCAAGTGTATCAAAAAGGTGATATCGGAAAGCAGTCATGTCGAATTAGCTTCAATTTTATCAGCAGCTAATAATCTAAATCTATATGAGAACATCAATAATAAAAATGAGATCGGTTTTCTGCGGTCTCTTTTTAATTTTCCTATTCATAAAGACAATGTAAGTCTTCATGGTGCTAAGCTAGCTAAATTAAAACTAGCGAGAAACCTGAAACAAACACTTAAAGTTTGCGAGAAACGTCTTGATGCCGTCAGTGGAGACGAAGATTTAACTGAGTTGATCTCCATCGTAGAGTCTCCAGTATTAGACGCTACGTCTGCCGTCTATGAGTCGTCTGGTACTACCCCAGAAATAATTGGTAATGATGTAGAAGATTATATTAATCATCTAGCTGACAATCCCGCTGAAATGATTGGTATTAGCAGTGGGTTTTCAATTTATGACCAAGCAATAGGTGGTGGTTTAAGAAGAAAGTGTGTGGACCTTGTGGCTGCACGTCCTAAGGTTGGCAAGTCTATGTTTGGAGATGCTGTAGCCCTCCACGTTACACAAAATTTAGATATTCCAGTTCTCATGTTAGACACAGAAATGTCTAAAGAGGATCATCTTAATAGAATGTTGGCTAATTTAAGTGGTGTAGACATTAATAGAATCTCTACGGGTAAATTTGCGGATAACGAAATAGACAAAAGAAAAATAGAAGAAGCGGCCGAGAAGTTAAAGAGTATTCCCTATCACTACATTAGTATTGCTGGACAGCCCTTTGAAAACATTTTAGGATTAATGCGTAAGTGGCTCTATCAACACGTTGGTGTTGACGAAAACGGCAGAACTAAAGACTGTCTTATAATATATGACTATTTAAAGCTAATGGGTTCTGATGGAATTTCTAACTCTATGCAAGAATTCCAGTTGCTAGGTTTTCAGATTACGCAACTCCATAATTTTTGTGTTAAGCACGACGTACCATGTTTAAGTTTTGTACAATTGAATAGAGATGGTATAACTAAGGAATCAACAGATGTAGTTTCTGGTTCAGACCGTTTAATTTGGTTATGCACCAGTTTTACTATATTTAAAATGAAGTCAGACGAGGAAATAGCAGATGATCTAGAGGATAATGGTAATAGAAAATTAGTGCCCGTAGTGGCACGTCATGGGGCTGGACTGGATGATGGCGATTATATTAATATGAATATGTTTGGAAAATATGGAAAAATAGAAGAAGGTAAAACGCGCAACGAATTGAAAAAGTCTACCAGAAAAACAGACAAAGGATTTGAAACTGATGAAGATTACGACGGCGCAGATATCGCATCTGTCTAATAAATTATTTGATCGGGTTTCTGATTTGTTAGATCATTTTGAGATAGAATATGTCGAACATCATAACCGTCTTGCATTTCCATGTCCAATACATGGTGGAGATAATCCCGATGGATGTTCTATTTTTATAGATGGAAATACAATTAAAGGAAACTGGAAATGTTGGACACGTCAGTGCGAAGAAGATTTTGCTTCTAATCTATTTGGTTTTGTGCGAGGAATTTTATCTTATCGGAATGATAAAAATGTACATCTGTTAGACACTTTTGAGTACTGCCTGAAATTTCTAGACACTAATATTGAGAGTCTAGACACTTACAGTGAACCTTTAGAGATAAACAAGGAACTCAAACTATTAGAAATTTTTGAAAAAAAACCTGAACGTTATTCAAATAAAGTTAAACGGGACGAAGTACGACGTAGAATAAATATACCCGCTAAGTACTATATTAATAGAGGATATCGTTCTGAAACGTTAGATTTGTTTGATGTGGGACTTTGTTTGGAAAAAAATAGGCCAATGTCGGGAAGAATTGTTGTTCCAATTTATGATGAAGACTATAATTATGTTGGATGCGTTGGTAGATCTGTATCCCCAGACATGCTTCCCAAATGGTTGCATAGTAAAGGATTTAGAAAAACATATCTTTATGGACTAAACTTAGCTCATGAATACATCGCTAAAACAGGAACTGTTATTCTAGTGGAAGGACAAGGCGACGTATGGAAGATGCATGAGGCGGGTTTTAAAAATACTGTTGGTATATTTGGAGCAAGTTTAACTGATGATCAATTAGTACTATTAGAACAAAGTGGAGCACTCGATGTCGTAATTCTCACAGATTCTGATGAAGCGGGCGAGAAGGCGGCGGAACAAATAATGGAAAAATGTGGAAGAAGGTTTAATTATTATCGCCCCAAGATCTCCGAAAAGGATGTTGGAGATATGACAGTTACGAAGATTAAAGAAGAGCTTAGTGATCAAATCCAAGGAGCGTCTCTATGAATAGAATTCTTGCCTTTGCTGGAACTAAACAGGCTGGTAAAAACACTTGTTGCAACTTTTTACATGGCTACCAGTTACGGTCATATCATATTATAGATAATTTTGCTATTACTGAAAGCGGCGAACTGGCTGTAGACACAAAGGTTGTAGATGCTGAAGGTAATGAGCAACAAAATCAGGGCGTTCTAGATGTTACAAGAATCGATGCAGACTTCATGGAGTGGGCGATGTATAACATGTGGCCCTTTGTGAAACATTATGCGTTTGCTACAGCCTTAAAAGAAATTTCTATGGGCTTATTTGGCTTGACTAAAGATCAGTGTTATGGTACTGATCAAGACAAAAATACTTTTACCACATGGAGATGGGAAAATATGCCCGGTGTTGGTAAAAAAAAGGGACGTATGAAAGCTAGAGAATTTCTGCAATATTTTGGTAGTGATATTTGTAGGGAAATAAATGAAAATGTTTGGACGGATACAACAATAGAACAGATAGAAAAAGAAAGCCCATTAATTGCAATTATTAGTGATTGTAGATTTCCAAACGAGGTAGAAGCTATTCATAGTGCTGGTGGTAAAGTTATTAAATTAACTCGACACAAAGATACTAAAGATCGACATGCTAGTGAAACAGCTTTAGAGGATTGGAAAGAATGGGATACCGTTATTGATAATCAAAACTTAAGTATCCAAGAGACAAATATAGAAATTATTAAAACCTTGGATGAGTGGGGATGGTTAGGAAGTGAAATTAAACAACCCGAACCTACTGATAATAAACAATTGGTAGGAGGCATTAAAAAGATAAAAGAATAATGTTAATAACCTACATCAGAAGTTCCAGTTATAATAATTACGAATATTGTGAGATGCAATATTTTATAACCTATGTGCTTGGCCATCAGTCTATCTCGGGCAAAAAGGCACAACTGGGAACGATTGTTCATAAGGTGATGGAATGTCTAGCCTCATGTAAAAAAAGACTCCAATACCGAGAGAACAAACAAATGTCTATTACTGACGATGCTCTCGGTAAAATTAAGTTCTCTAAGAGACAGCTTGATACCAAAAAGTTTGTAAACACTTTGCTTGATTTAAGTTATGATTACTATACTAGTACCTGTGTTCATAATTACACCAACGCAGATTTTAATTTTTGTAAAAAATCAACATGGGATGCTTTGGAATATAACGATGGACAATTTGACCCCCGTAAGAGAAATGTGATCGCTAGTGAACCACAGTTTGATATCCCTATTGAAGAAGACTGGGCTAAGTATTCTTATAAAATGCCAGATGGCAAACGTATAGACGGAGTACTGGCTATCAAAGGAACTATTGATTTAGTAACACAAGTCGATGATAATACTATCGAGGTGATTGACTGGAAAACGGGGAGACGTTTAAATTGGGCAACAGGTGAAGAAAAAACTTATGAAAAACTGATTGAAGATCCTCAACTGTTATTGTATAACTATGCTATATCAAAACTATTTCCTGAATATGACCAAGCTATCATGTCGATATTCTACATTAGGGATGGTGGTCCATTCAGCATGTGCTTTGACAGCAGCGATCAGAAGAAATTTCTGGGCATGCTTAAAAAGAGGTTTGAACAAATACAAAATAATAATACGCCTATGCCGATTTCTCGGGATAGAAGTAACTGGAAATGTACTAAACTATGTCACTTTTATAAAAATAAATGGCCCGGAACCAATAAAACTATGTGTCAATATGTTGAAGGAGAACTTAAAGGAACTGGCATGAAAGACACAATTAATAGTTGTACCAAAGAAGGCTTTAGTATTGGACACTATGAGGCACCGGGATAGCTCCATGAAAGGAATGCAGTATGAGCCTTTTAAGATTAGACTTATTAAGCAATGAAGCAATTCAAAATTTATCTCCTTCCTTCGATCTTCTCACTCCCACAGATCACAAAGACGGTCAATATAGATTACGCCGTTATTCTATGGTAGAGTTGCTAACAGAACCCTATATGTTTAAAACCCTTCCAACTACTACATTTATGCAAACAGATGAGTATAATGATTTTCAAGGAAATATTGAAAGAAAATTTGAGAATGTAGATGAGGATATATTGGATGGAAAAGGAATGAAGGAATTAATATATAAGTTTAGAACGTTCAATGAACTACCCATAGGAACTCCAATAGATATACATCAAATGAGAATCATAACTCTGTATGATGAGACTCCCGTTTCTCCTGAGGGAGTTCATCAAGATGGCTATGATTTTATTGCTATGATTGGAATAGCAAGACATAATATAAAGGGAGGACACCTTCTAGTTTATACCGAACAAGACGGCGATCATTTTATGTCAATACCTTTAGATGCAGGTCAAATGGTTTCACTTGATGATACTAAATTGTGGCACAACGCTAGTGATATTGAGACTGTAGATAAAACCAAAAATGGATACATGGATGCGATTATTGTAACAGCTAAAATAGATAAAAAGGATTCCGTTTGGATATAAAAACATGATTGAAATTGAAATTACAGAAGCTATGAAAAAACGAGCATGGAGAAAAGCTCGCAGTATGGGACAGCTGAAGAACTCTATTACTGCTGGTCAAGGAAATATTGCTGGTTTTTTAGGCGAAGAGGTTGCAAATGAGATAATCAATGGTATAGTATCAAATACATACGACTATGATATCTTGTATGAAACAACATCTAAAAAGATTAAGTACGATGTTAAAACAAAAAGATGTACTAGTGAGCCTAAGCCGTTTTATGAATGTAGCGTAGCCGCTTATAATACTAAACAAGGATGTGATAGATATGCATTTGTAAGGGTTGAATATAAAAACGGAAGGTGGGGAAGAGCGTGGGTGTTAGGGTGGCTAGAAAAGGAGGAGTATTTTAAAAATGCTCATAAGCTACGTAAGGGACAAGTAGATCCATCAAATGGATTTAAAGTGAAAGCTAATTGTTATAATGTAGCAATTTCAGATCTCAAAAATTTTAGAAGAAGGAAGGGAAAGTAATGCCAACTAATGATTCCGAAGCCCGCCAAATATTTAGTATCATCAACGAGTTTATTGATGTACCAACCGCTAAAAAAATTACTACACGTCTTTATGAACAGGTTGGACAGCATACTGATAATGAATCTTTAGCAATTAGTTTAAAAATGCTCAAAGCTTTGTATGAGGATCATTAAGTTGAATTGGGCTCCTCTTTCTGTACACACGCACTACAGTTTGTTACGTGGGTTTTGTAAGCCATATGAAGTTGTGTCTAAGTGCAAAGAGTATGGTTATCAAGCATGCGCTATTACTGACTATAAATCGGTTTCTGGCGCTGTAAATTTTTACAAAGCCTGTAAAGATGAAGGCATTAAGCCAATCATTGGATGTGATTTCGGTGATTGTACGCTCTTAGCCAAAAATAAAAACGGATGGTTGGACTTAATAGAATTAGTAGGAGCTATAGACACTGATGATTTTAAGTCAGTTCTAACTGAGATATTTCAGAAAGATAATCTATACAAATTAGATAACTCTTTACGTGATAGAGAAATTTATTATGTACATAAAGAAGATGCTATTCTACAAAGAATTCTTTTATGTTCTGGAATGAAAACTACTTTACCTAAAGTAGAATCAAAACTCGAAGAGCACAATAGGCGGTTTTTTGAATCAGACAAATTCTATTTACCTTCTCCAAACGATTTTGACGATATAGGAATTGATACAAGTGAGATTGAAAAAGTAAATGAAATAATTGATCTTTGTGAAGAGTATGATATACTAAGAAAACCAATGCTTCCCACGTTTGTATGTCCAGATGGAATGGAAGAAAATGACTATTTAACAGATCTCTGTAGAGAAGGATGGAAACGTTTACTGATTCCACAAGGTAAAGTTAAGACAGACGATAAAAAACAAATTTATGTGGATCGTATAAAGACAGAATTAGATGTTATATTTGGAGCAGATCTATCTGGATACTTTCTTATTGTACAAGATATTATTAGACATGTTGAGGCTCAAGGATGGTTAGCAGGACCCGGACGAGGATCAGCCGCAGGATGCTTGATATCTTATTTAATCGGTATTACTAATGTGGACCCTATTGAATATGGTTTAATTTTTGAAAGATTTTATAACGAAGGAAGAAATACCGCAGAGTACACGTCTCTTCCTGATATTGATATTGATGTACCAGCTGAACATCGAGAGGATGTTATAGGTTATATTAAAGATAAATACGGATCAGACAACGTAGCACAAATGCTTACATTTGGAAGACTACAGGGAAGAGCTGCTCTTAAAGAGGTTTTAAGAATGCACAACGCAGCTTCATTTGCTGAAATGAATGAAATTACAAAGGGTATTCCTAATGAGGCAGAAATTTCTGATCAACTAGAAAGCATGGAAGAGAAGTCTATTATTAAATGGGCTTTATTAAATGAGGGAGACAATCTTAGAAAGTGGTGTAAGATCAACGACGGCAAACTAGAAGGCTCTCTAGCGCCACTTTTTGAACAAGCTATAAGAATCGAAGGCACAAATAAGTCAATGGGAAAACACCCTGCTGGTGTTATTATTTCTAAACATCGTCTCAATTCTATCTGTCCTATGACTCAGGATAAAAGCGGCAATATGATGGCCGCCTTTGAAATGGGAGATCTTGAAAGTCAAGGACATGTAAAATTTGATATATTAGGTATTGATCTATTAAGTAAAATTATGGAAATTAAGGAGTAGACATGAGAGACCACCAGATTATTAGACAAGATTTTAAATCTGTTATTTACTATGGCGCTGCTATAGATTATAATAAAATTTCAATATGTGATCTAAGACGAATGCTTCCTGAATATCGAGACAGAAAAGAAGGTATGTATCAAGTTGATGCGAGTGGATCACAACTCAAGTTCTCTAAGATATATAAGAATATTGATGATGCATTAGACAAATTTTTTGAAATTGTACAAGGAACCTCCTAATGAACTACAGAGATATTATTGTTTTCGACTTTGAAACTGGTAGCCGTAATCCATTGATGACACAACCTACTCAAATAGCAGCAATTGCCATCCATGCTAGAAAGCTAACCCTCCAACCCGGAGGTGTTTTTAATAGTGAGATCAGGCCAATTATAGACGAAGAGAAAGCGGTGGCGGCTGGTGTTGATCCTCTAGAAGATGAAGCATTAGAAATTACGAACAAAAACAGGGACGCATTAGCAAAGGCTCCTCTTCCCAAAACGGTATGGAAAAAGTTTGGACAGTTTTGTGATAAATATAACTTTAAGAAATCAAGCTGGACAGCACCTATTGCTGCTGGCTACAATATTATTGGATTTGATTTACCAATCGTTAAGCGTTTATGTGAAACATATGGTCCTCTGGATACTAATGGTAGACAAAAACTTTTTAATCCCATCTTTAAGCTTGACCTGATGGATATGGTATTTTCATGGACAGAAAACAACAAGGATATTAAGTCACTAAATATGGACTATTTGAGAGAGTACTTTGGTTTCCCAGAAGAGTCTAAAGAAAACGCGCATGATGCACTTCAGGATGTTAAAGATACCGCCAACATACTAATTAAGTTTTTGAAATTTCAAAGGAAGCTTGCAGAAAAAACTAAATTTGAAAAGGCTTTTGCGAATGGCGAATTTTACGTTTAATATCAACGATTTTTATGATGATCGAGTGTGGGATTTAATATGCGACGGTAGAACTAAAGGAGTGTTTCAGCTGGAGTCCCAATTAGGACGCTCATGGGCAAAGCGTGTATCTCCTCGTAATATCAATGAGCTATCAGCTTTGATATCCTTAATCCGTCCCGGATGTCTAAAGGCATTTACAGATGGTAAATCCATGACGCAACACTACGTGGATAGGAAAGCTAATCTTGATCCTGTTGTTTATCCCGACGATTCCTTAGAACATATACTTCAAGAAACCTATGGTGTATTAGTATATCAAGAACAATCTATGATGATCGCTCAAGAGTTAGCTGGATTCAGTCTTAAAGAAGCAGATTCGCTTCGCAAGGCTATTGGAAAAAAGAAAGCTGGTCTAATGGCTGAGGTAAAAAAATCTTTCTTATCAGGCGCTAAAAAGAAAGCTATTGTTACTAAAGGTGTAGCTGAAGAAATTTTTTCGTGGATTGAAAAATCTAACCGTTACGCTTTCAATAAATCTCACGCGGTAAGCTATGCAATGAATGCTTATTGGAGCGCCTACTGTAAGTGCTATAGACCTGTCAAGTTTTTTAAAACGTATTTAAATCATGCTAAAAGAAAACCAGATCCCAAACAAGAGATTAAGGAATTGGTAACCGACGCTAAGATGAATGATATTGAGGTGTATCCTCCTCGTCTTAAACATCTATATAAAAATTTTCAATCTGTTTCAAAAACAATATACTTTGGTATTAATAATGTTAAACAGGTCGGTGAAGTAGAATGCGATAAGATAAACAGGTTTCTCCCCGAAGCCGAAGAGATACTTCATAAGACGATAGACAATTGGAATTGGCTTGATATTCTCAATAACTTATGTTCCATATTAAATAAACAGGCCGTTATAGCTTTGATTTCAGTAGGCGCATTTAACGGTAAAAATAATAATAAAAACAGAAATGAAATGTTATATGAATTCGATAGCTGGAAACAGCTATCTCCAAGAGAGCAAAAGTATATAAAAGCAAACTATCATCAACATGATACATTAATTGAATGTATGGATGATATGATTAATAATTTAAAGATAAACTCTAGAAGACTTGTTACTGTAGCTGATATTAAAAATTCTCTAGAAAATCCATTTTATGATATTAAAGATGATCCCGTGTGGATCGCTGAGACTGAAGAAAAATATATGGGATGTGCATTAACGTGTGGAAAAACTGACTATATACAAAGCGCTATTGTTAATACTATCTGTAAAGATATTGCTCTTGGTTATATGAAAGGTAAAGTGAATGTAGCTGTTCAAATCAATTCCTTAAGAGAGTATAAAACAAAAAAAGGTAAAAATCCGGGACAACTTATGGCGTTTTTGTCTGTAGAAGATAGCTCAGGAGTTCTGGATTCAGTCATTGTATTTCCAGAAGATTATCAGAAAAATAAGGAATTTTTAGTTGAAGGCAATATGGTAATACTGATGGGGCAAACCTCTAAAAAAGAAGATGGTGGAATTATTGTGAATAAAGTGTGTCAAATTTAAGAAGTGTTTATATAACATAAGAGTCCCTACTCAAATTGGAGATTCTTATGAATAGATGCACTTTTGTCGGTAGATTAGTAGCCGATCCTAAACTAAAAAAAGTTAATAATACCCACCTTGTAAGCTTTACTTTAGCTATTGAAGAGCATAGAAAAGATAAAGATGGCACTAAAAAAAAGCGAGTGGATTTTCTAGAATTCGAGGCGTGGGATAGTGGAGCCACGACTATCGAAAAGTACTGTAAAAAAGGAGACTTTATTGCAGTGGAAGCTATTGCTCGACAACAAAGGTGGACTGTTGGTGAAGAAAAAAGACAGAAGGTCAACTTTAGAATAACAAATTTTAAGATCTTCAATAGTAATAAAGAAGAAACTCTTAATGAAGAAACGTAAAAAAATCTTGTTTTGCACAGAAGCCTCGTTTTTACCAACAGGATATTCTGTATATACCAAGGAAGTTCTGTCTAGACTGAATCGTATTCCCGATTTAGAGGTAGCGGAATTAGCTTGTTATGTAGACGTTAATAATCCTTCTCTGAAGGATGTCCCGTGGAAAATATATCCCAATCAACCCTTATCGGATTCTCCAGATTGGGGCACATATAAATCATCTCCATCATACCAATTTGGTGAATATACATTTGATTCTGTGTTGCTTGATTTTATGCCTGACTTCGTTATGGATATTCGTGACTGGTGGATGATAGAATTTCAGGCAAGGTCTACTTTTCGAGACTATTTTCACTGGGCTATAATGCCAACAGTAGATGCCTATCCTCAAAATCCACAGTGGATCACAACTTTTGCTAGTGCTGATTCAGTATTTACGTATTCTGAATTCGGAAGAGACGTGCTGCTTTCGCAGTGCGACGATATTAAATATAAAGATATTGCGTCTCCTTGTGCTAGTGAAAACTTTAAACCTGTTATCAATAAAGCTAAACATAAGGACTCTATGGGAATAACAGGAGATATATTTCTTATTGGTACTGTAATGAGAAACCAAAAGAGGAAATTATATCCAGACCTGTTTCGTGTCTTCAGGAACTTCTTAGATGCAACCAAGACTACAAACGCATATTTGTATTGCCATACTTGTTATCCTGATGTAGGTTGGGATATTCCACGTCTACTACAGGAATTTGATTTAACCCACAGGGTTTTGTTTACGTATAAGTGTAATTCTTGTAATGAAATACAACCCAACTTCTTTAAAGACTCTTTTACCTTCTGTAAAAAATGCGGCCAGTTTAGTAGTCATATGGCTGGTATAAGTAATAAAGTGGAAGAATCAGAATTCTGTAAGATATATAATTTATTTGATGTATATATACAATATGCAAATAGCGAAGGGTTTGGAATGCCTCAGCTGGAAGCTGCTCAGTGTGGTGTCCCCATTATGTCTGTAGAGTATTCCGCAATGGAATCTGTGATTAATAATATTAAAGGTATAGCGTTAAAGCCCTTAGCTTTAAATAGAGAATGCGAAACAGGATGCTATAGAGCAGTCCCCAATAATGAAGAAACATTACAAAAGTTAATAGAACTGTATTCTAATGCTGATACGTTACCTGCTTTAGGTACTGAGATTAGAAAGAATACATTGTATCATTATGATTGGAATAAAACTGCATCCGTATGGGCTAGGCACTTCCAAGAAACCGAAGTTAGAGATCATAGAGAAACTTGGTTATCTCCTCCCCAAATTATAGAACCTGCTCCAGCTCCTCCTGAAAATCTAAGTCCAACTGATCAAACTAATTATTTGTTTGAAAGAGTACTAGCCAAACCAGAATGGATAGGGAATTACTTGTGGAAAAGGACGGTGCGAGATTTAACATATAGACGTATGATTGAAAGTACCCATAGAGATTTTTATTTTAATGAAGCACATAATACATTAGCTGCTGGGACTATGGGTTCACAACCTTTCGATATAGAAAAAGCATATAAAAGTTTCTGTGATTTAAGGGCATCGTTTAATAAATGGGAACAACATAGACATGAAAGTATTGTACATCGGCAACTATAAGGATGGTACTGGATGGTCAAATGCTTGTATCAATAATATATTAGCTATTGATGCCGCAGGTATCCAAGTAGTCCCACGAGCTATTTCTTTTGGTGAAGTATCAGATGATATTCCTTCCAGAATTACAGACTTAGAACAAAATGATACAGTAGGTGCCGATATATGTATCCAGCATACGCTGCCCCACCTATACTCTTATAATTCAAAATATAAAAACATTGGCTTCTATGTGACTGAAACTTCTAATTTTCGTGACTCTATGTGGCACAAGTCTATTAATCTCATGGATGAAGCATGGGTTCCGAATAAACAAATAGTTAAGGCGTCACAACAAACCGGAGTTACAGTGCCTATAAAAGTAGTTCCTCATTCGTTACCTGTAGAATCCTATAAGATATCTCCGACTAGCGCACAAGTTCAAGAATTAATTGGAACATTTAATTTTTGTTTTATAGGAGAATTTGTGGTACGAAAAAACATAGAAGCTTTGATCAAAGCGTTTCATATAGAATTTCATCCTTCTGAACCTGTTAATCTATTTATCAAAACAAGCCAAGCTGGTATGAATCCTAATGAATGTATGGATCATTTTAATGAATATATTGCTCATATCAAAAGCGGCTTAAAGCTGAGACAAAACTATAAAGACGAAATAATAGTAACAGGAAGATTTAAGCGGGACGATTTACTATCATTAATGGGCCAATGTCATTGCTTTGTAATGCCAAGCTATGGAGAAGCGTGGTGTATACCAGCATTAGAAGCAATGGCTCTTAAAATTCCTGTGATTTACACTAAAGGAACTGGAATGAGTGACTTTTGTTCTGGTATCGGAGTTACTTCTTCTGAAGTTCCATGTTATAGGGCTGTTGATTCTTTGCCTAATTTATACACCGCTAATTCTAAATGGAATGAAATTGACGTGGAGCAGTTAGCATTTGCTATGAGGTCTATGTATACCAAATATAAAGAAGCCCCTAAAGACTTTGAAAAAGATCGAGCTAAAGCTAAAAGAGCAGCCGCTAAATATAGCCATAAGAAAGTAGGAAATATTATAAAGAGGATACTCAATGACAGCTAAGGCTACGCAACAATCTATAAAGTCTATTCTAAGAAGGTCGTCACTATCTAGTGATGAGCCCTTAAATATTCTTACGTTTTGTACGCATGAACGGTATGAACAAAATCTATGTAAGACAAATCATAACTTTTATTCTTTGAAAGAAGGTAAGCTATGGAACACAGATTACTCAAGAATACCCTCTAATTATTTTCCAGTCACAGAAATACCGTTTCATATAAATTTTGATTTAGTATTATGCCATACTAGCTGTAACAGAATAAACACTTCTTATCAAATACGAGATTTTTTAAATATACCTATTGTTCGTCATACTCATGTCTTACCAGATGTTAGGTACGAAATAGATTCGCAAGTTCAAGGATTTAACCAGATAGAAGTTGATCACGAAAGTTTTATATCGTCTTATAATCGACAGGCGTGGGGTAAGAATAAACATAACGCTTCTGTTATAGAGCATGGAGTTGATTGTGAGTTTTGGAAACCTAATGGCGACAAAAGAAATCCTGTTTGTTTGTCTGTTGTAAATGATTGGCCGAATAGAGACTGGTGTTGTGGATGGAACCTATGGAATCAAGTTGTTAAACCTACGAGTCTCCCAGTTAAGGTTTATGGAAACAATCCGGGACTTTCAGAAGCTGCTTCATCATTAGAAGAATTGAGAAGAGGATATCAAACATCATCTATATTCCTTAACACATCCCTACATTCTCCTGTACCAACAGCGCTTATGGAAGCAATGGCGTGTGGTTGTGCGATAGTAAGTACTGATAACTGCATGATACCAGAAATAATCACACATAATAAAAACGGTTTATTAAGTAATGATCCATTAGAACTAAAGGTTTTTTGTGAGCAACTATTATTTAACCCTGACGAAGCAAAGCGTTTAGGGGACGCTGCAAGAAAAACTATAGAAGATAATTTTAATTTGTCGAAATTTGTTGATTCTTGGAATTCAATGTTTAGAGGCGTCATTCAAAATTATAGGAATTAAAAAATGAGAATTTATTTATCTAAAAGTGAACCGTCTGATACCTCCTACACATGGATCAACGATCTTAATACATTGGACCTTCTAGTAGAAGAATCTGAAGCCACTAATATAGTTGTAGATAATATATTATCCGAATTTACATTTGAAGAAATAGGCGATATTGTACAAAAAATAATGTCCAAGATGAGAATTAATTCTACAGTTACGTTTTATCAACTAGACTTTGATCTATTATCGCATCATTACAATAAAGGTTTGATTGGTGTTCACGATGTAAATACATTCTTATTTGCAGACGGCCCAAAATCTTCTGTATTTAACATGGTAGATATTTGTAATTTAATTTCTAACCATTTAACCATAGAGTCTAAAGACTTTTCTCACGACAATTTTCAATGTGTTATTATTGCGAGGCGTCCAAATGGTAGAAATGAAGTTTAGTTGTGACAAATGTGTGTTTGCGGAAGTGACATACGGCTCAGGAGCATGCGTTCAAACGGGATGTAAAATTGATCGTATTAATAAAATTAATCCTAGTCGTACCATGGAATCTAATGAAGATGGAGAGACGCATTTTGTGTCTAATAGGTTCTGCAATACCTATAGACCTCAAGCGTGGATCAAAGAGCTTACAATGGATGAAAAATCCAATTTAAAAAAAACAGTATTTTCAGAAATCAAACCTGCTGTAGGATTTTTTATTATACTTGATGATACTGTAAAAGATGCGATGCAACAATTAGAAAGCACATTGCTAGATATTAAATATCAATTAAACCATAAGGCTAGATATATTGTGGTTTGTAATAAGAAAGTGGAGTATAATGAAGAAATACACGCTTGTCTTGTTAAACATTTTGATTTTGCGGAAACAGAATATAATATTGTATTAAATATGTATGAACCTGATCCACATCTCATGATAGCTGACGCTTTTAGGCATGCAAAAAACGGATGGATATATGTGACGCATAGCGGTGAAGCAATTGATAGATCGTTGATAGAAAAAATACATCAACGTATTAATATTGATATGAAAAGGCTTGTATTAGTAGAACCATATGAAGATGTCAATGGTTTACTTTTTCAGGCAGCGGCATTTAACTTTGCTCAATCTACCATAGAGGGTGAAGAAAATTTTATTGAAAAACTTAAGAAGGTTCCTACTGATGATCCAGATACTATAATTTCGTGGAGTGAATTTAATGAATCCAAAAGTAGCAATAATTATTAGCAATTATAATTATGGTGCATATGTTTTGGAGGCAATTAATAGCGCTCTAAAACAAACATATAACAATATACAAATTTATGTATTAGATGACGGTTCCTCTGACGATTCGTGGAAAAAAATATGTGAGCAAACAGACCCCGTAGCAAGTGATACTATAGATACCCCATATTATAAGGGACCTATAGAGCGACGTAAACGAGATAACTTGTACGCTTATACGATAAATAACTCAGGAGCAAGTACCGCGAGAAATGTAGCTATTTGGGAAGCGTGGGAATGGGCGGATGTATTTGGTATATTAGATGCTGATGATGTATATAAACCCAATAAAGTGGAAGTTTTGTTGCAAAAACTGATCCACCATATGGAAGTCGGCGTTGTATATGCAGACTATGAAACCCATAGAACATACGGACATACTAATTATATTAAACATGAATACAAACTACCCTATGATAAACGTATTTTAGAACGTCAATGCATTGTACACAGCGGATCATTGGTTCGTAAGGAGTACTTACAGCAAGTAATTCTACCAAACGGTGAATTTTTTGATAGCAATTTACATGGACCAGCAAGTCAAGGGTTTATAGGTTGTACTGAAGATTACGATCTATGGTTACGATTGTCGACAGTATGTATGATTGTACATGTTCCTGAGCCTCTTTCTATAGTTAGAGAGACTGGGCAAAATCAATCAATGAAAATGACTAATGAAATTTTTCAAAATAACATTGCTTCTATAAGGTCGCGATGAGTAGATTTACACAAAAAATTAAAAAACAATCTAGTGGCACTGCATGTGTTGCCATACTTTCTGCTGGAATAGGTAAAAGAATTAAATCGTATGAACCCAGAAGTCTTATTAAGATAGGAAACAAAACACTTATAGAACACCAAATAACTGTTCTTGAAAATTCTTTTGATAATCCCGATATTATATTGGTAACAGGATACTCTACAAATAGGATAATAAGGAAAACAAAAAATAAAGTTAGAATAGTAGAAAATCAAATATACAACGAAACAACATCGTCTGAAAGTCTAAGGTTGGCCATTAATAATACTACAAGCAATAGTATGTTTTTCTTTCATGGAGACCTTTACTTTAATCTAGATACTATGAAAGAATTAAGATACGATAGGTCGTTTTTAATAATTGATAATCAAGATCAAATAAGCAGTAAAGAAGTTGGTATTACTGTTGTTAATAAGCGAGCTACAATTTTATCTTATGGATTAAATACTAAGTGGTGTCAAATGGCTTACATCACTGGTAAGGAGTTTGAAATAGCAAAAAACTTATATCTAAGAGGAAACGAAACTATAAAAAAAATGTTACTTTTTGAAATACTAAATTTAATAATTTCAAAAGGCGGTAGTTTTATTTGTCACGAACCACAAGACATGTCAATATTAGAAATTGATTGTATGAGGGATTTATCGAATGAAAGTTTTAATATCGAGTGATGGTATGCACGCCCACTTTTACCAGAGGGCTGCTTGGCTATCTGCGTTTAGAACTATTGGAGTAAACGTAGCAATGTGGGACTGCAAAGCTGTGTCAGCTTTTGACGCCTTTGATTCTTTTGAGCCAGATATATTTATGGGGCAAGCATATAACCTTACTTCCTCACTTATTAAGTGTATATATGAAAGGCCACATTTAAAGGTGGGTCTCCGTGCAGGAGACTGGGGAGACCATGAAAAAGAAGTAGATAAATCGCAATTTAATATATTGTACGCGACGGATCAAGAAAAAGAAGCTATTGAAAAACTAAAACAAGAAACTGGAAAGCCTGACTTTGTTCATATTCATTATGATCAAGACGCTATGCAGACCACACACAACTATTGGAAAGATAAGTTAGACATAGATATCGTATCTTTAATGATGTGTGCCGATCTAGACACTTATTGTTACTCCTCTTTTAAAGACCATTTGGCATGTGACATTGGTTTTGTTGGTGGCTATTGGCCATACAAATCTCTGGTCATTGACCGTTATTTATTACCTCTATGTTTTCCAGTAGGTCACCTTAACATTAAAATATTTGGAAACCAACCTTGGGAAGGAGTTAATCAATACTGTGGTATTATAGACGATGTTGACGTGAAAGATCTTTTTGCTTCTGCAAAAGTATGTCCCAATCTTAGTGAACCCCACGCTCAGGAGTTTGGGTTCGATGTTAATGAGAGAGTGTTTAAAATTTTATGCTCGGGAGGATTTTGTGTTTCTGATCACGTTGAATCTATAAATAAAATTTTTGGAGACGCAGTTCCTTCCGCTCGCTCTCATGCAGAATTTGCTGATAAAATTACATACTATCTTCAAAACGAAGATGAGAGAAATGAATTGGCAAAAAGGGGTAAAGATATTTTGTTAAATGGTCACACTAATTTTCATAGAATTAGCGCTATTTTGGAGGCTGCTGGATATCATGAAGAAGCCAAGGATGTAATTAAAAAATGGAATCATACAAAAGAGGAATTACATGCAACAGGATAAAATATTGGTGACAGGCGCGCGTGGATTTTTAGGTAAGGCCGTATGTGAGCAGTTAAAAGATGGCGGTTTTACAAATATAATCCCTTTAGGAGGTAAGGCTGAATGGGACCTTACCAAACAGAAACAGACCGACTACATATTAGCTGAAAAGAAACCGGACTATGTTATACATTTAGCGGCTCGCGTGGGAGGCATTGGGGCCAATAAAGAAAATCCGGGACTCTTTATGTATGAAAATCTGGCTATGGGTATGAATCTTATTGAATCTTGCAGAAAATATGGTAAACTAAAAAAGTTCGTAATGGTTGGCACTGTATGTGCATATCCAAAGGTTACTAAAGTTCCATTTCAAGAAACAGATTTATGGAATGGTTATCCCGAAGAAACAAATGCACCTTATGGAATAGCTAAGAAGACACTTATGGAACTATTGGTAGCTTACAAAAAACAGTACGGCTTTCAATGCGCTAACCTAATACCAGTAAATATGTATGGTCCTCATGATAACTTTGATCCTAAAATTAGCCATGTGATTCCAGCTCTAATTCTCAAGTTTGCTAAAGCCATGCAGAATAAACATGCGCCAGTTGAAATATGGGGAACAGGAAGTGCAAGTCGAGAATTTTTATATGTAAACGATTGCGCAAAAGCCATCCTAAAATCTATCCAAGAAGATACCCCGCCAGATCCTATTAATATTGGTACAGGTTCTGAAATTACAATTAAAAATCTGGTTCAGAAGCTTGGGTCTCTTATGGGATATCAAGGTAGTATTTATTTTAATCCCAAATATCCAGATGGACAACCACGCCGATGTCTAGACACACATGTTGCTAAATCCTTACTTAACTTTGAAGCGGCTACAGATCTAGACACAGGGCTACAAAAAACTGTTGAATGGTTCAATAAGAATAAGGATCAATTTGTTGATTACTTCGATCATATTCAGTAAAGACAGACCAGCACAACTGGATTTATGTCTTAGCAGTATTGAACGTAACTTTAAAGATTGCGGACGTACTACCGTATTATATAATAATTCAAAAGATTTCGTAGATTCGTATAAGATAGTACAAAAGGAACACCCCGATACATTTTTTTGGCCTCAAGGAATTTCATTATATAAAGATGTATATGCCGCTATTTCTACTGTACAAGATGATTATGTCTGCTTTTTTACAGATGATGATATATTTTTTGCGTCTCTCAAAACTATTCCATTAAAGAGTATATTAGATAATAAAGATGTTACCTGTGTCTCTTTGAGGTTGGGTTTTAATATATGTCAAAGACAGCATGGCGATAACATATATCATGACAGGCTAAATGAACATATAGTAAAAGACAATTTTATTTGGTGGCCTAGAACCGCCTATTTATACGGGTCTTACTGGTCGTATTCATTATCTGTAGACGGTCATATTTTTAGAAAGTCTGATTTATTAGATATGTTTGATGAGCTATGTTATTTAGAATCAAAATATAAATGGAAGCAAACACCAAATGAATTAGAAGGTGCCCTTCAAAGATTTTGGGCAATTGCTCCTAACGTTATGGTTTGTCCTCAGCATAGCGTAGTAGTTAATAGTCCAAATAATCGCGTACAAGACACACATGCTGATAATAGGGCGGGCGATGTACATGCTACAGACAATCATTTTTTATTGAAGAAATATATTTCTGGAGAAAGAATTAATCTAAAACAGTTAAGTTTTAATAATATACGTTGTCCTCATCATGAGATAGACATCTTGAAAGGCTTACAATGATTTTTAATCTAGCTGATTTGATCAATAAATATAATATGAATATTAAGGGTGTGTTTCATATAGGAGCTTATACCGGAGAGGAACTGGAACTTTATAGGACCATAGGTCTATCTAATACTGTATTGTTTGAGCCACAAAAGGATCTATTTAGAATAGTAAAGAATAAATGTATAGCTACTGAAAACGTTTATAACGTAGCTCTTGGTAATGTAAATGATCAGTTAATGAATATGTATATATCTCATACAGACGGAGGAATTGAAAATGGATCAGGAGCATCCAGTTCATTACTGAAACCTAAGAAGCACCTTATTGAGCATCCTAATGTAAAATTTGTAAAAAAAGAATCAGTGGCAGTATATAGGCTAGATAACTTTATTTCTGCTTTTGATATTAATATAAATGAGTACAATTTTCTAAACATTGATGTTCAAGGATATGAATTAGAAGTATTAAAAGGAGCCGAAAAGTCTTTGCAACAAATAGATTATATGATCGCAGAAGTAAATCGTGATGAAATGTATAGTGGTTGTCCTATGATTGGCGATATTGATAATTACCTGAAAGGTTTCGGATTTACGAGAGAGCTTGTGGCGTGGCAATCTGAAAGCTGGGGAGACGCTTTTTATATTAAGGTGTAAAAATGAATTTCTTTGATATGTGCGAAATAGAAACATCGTTATTCGATAGAAGCTACGCAGAAAAAAATGCGAACTGGCTCATCATGAAAAAGATCTATGAAAAAAATATAGACAAAAATAACGGCGAGACTATTCCGAATATAATTCATTTTATATGGCTTGGCGCGCCAATGCCAGAGTGGTATGTTAAAAATATAGAAGACTGGAAGAATAAAAATCCAGACTTTGAAGTGAAAATATGGGGTAATAAAGATGTAGAAGACTTTTTACCTACAATGGAAAACAAAGAACTATACCTAGCCGCTCCCAGCTGGGGTAATAAGTCCGATCTTCTAAGGTATGAAATATTAAAACAGTATGGAGGACTATATGTTGATGTAGATTTTTTATGTTTATCCTCGGAGTTTTCTGCTATTCATAGTAATGCTTCCTTTTATGCAGGTATATGTTTAGAAAGAGAAGTTCAAATGAATAACGGGATCATGGCGTCTGCCCCAAACCATCCTATATTAGATCTATGTATTCAACGATGTACCTTAGATAATCCTTGGGAAATCGCGTGTGATCAAACTAAAGTGTTATATCAAACTGGTCCGTGGGTTCTTACAGAAAGTATTCTACGGTATATAAAAGAGTGGTCTTGGACTGCATTCGATAATGTACTAATTTTTCCATCGCAATCATTTCATCCTTTTCCAGCCGCGTATAGAAATGAGGCCACGGAGGAACTCATTAAATCTTATTTGAAGCCTTGGAGCTATGCTTGTCATTTGTGGCATGCTAGTTGGCAACCAGACTCTAAACATTATGTCGGAGACTTAATATGAATTCTGCATTTGCCATATCTACTAACCATGAAAATCCTCCCTATAATTATACAATATTTGAGGAGTATTTTTATACTAGATTTAGTAAAGAGCGTCCAGATACTTGTAGAAAGTATCTTCCGGTTTGTTGGACAAACTACTATGTATCTAAAAATTATGGACAAGAAGACATGTCTGACTTGCAATTTTATCTAGATAGTTTGGATAGGGATGAAGAATATTTTACTATTGTACAATGGGACGATGGTATTCTTCATGATGTGGAGCATTTAGATCTATTCTCTTTTGCTAGTGGAGGCGTAGGAGATTATCCCTATCCGCTAAACTGTGAGCCTCGGCCACAAACTACAAATCTGAAGCCTCCTAAGACACTCTTGTGTAGTTTTGTAGGCGCAATTGAAGGAAGACATCCTGTACGGCAAAAGATGAAGTATTATTTTAATGAGCACGATGATGCTTTTGTTAGTGAATGGATGGGCGTAACTGGATTTGAAATGGCTATGAGGTCTTCTAAATTTGCCTTATGTCCAAGAGGTTATGGAAAAACATCTTTTAGGATATGTGAGGCTTTGAGGTATGGTACTATTCCTGTTTATATTTATGACGAGCCGTGGATACCGTTTCACGATATTGTAGACTTTGAATCATATGGTGTTTTATGTAGTGTAAAAAATCTAAGACATTTGTACGGACATTTAAGTCTAATGAGTGATCATAAGATTAATGAGATGTTAGATAAGGGTCAACAAGTATATAGAGAATATTATGATTATAAAGGATGTTATAATAAAATATTATCGAAATTAGATGAATGGAAAGACTGATGAAAATACTATACGTTACCACACCTGATACAGGCGCTCAAGGAGATTACCAAGAGGTATCTATGCTGCATGGTCTACGAGAAGTTTTAGGCGATGACTGTATAGATTTTCCTAGAAAAAAAATTATGTATGGAGATTTTTCAGTGTCTCCTAAAAATGAGCTACACGGATGGGGCTTTAGTTTGTTAACCTATCCTATTGAAGAGGTTGCTAATAGGGAGATAGACGAGGTAGACTTTGTTTTATATGGCGTTACAGATGCTTACGGTGTAAAAAGTATGCCAGAAGTAAACAAATTAGCTAAACATGGAGTATGGTTTTTGGATGGTCACGACCATGCCAAAATAACTCAAACCCCATGCTTTAAAAGAGAGCTATTTGAAGAAGCTGACGACGTATATCCTACAGGGTTTGGTATTCCGTCTCACCGAATTCGTCCCATATTGTTTAGTAATAGACAACAAGTTATACAAAAAACAGCTCCTCCTTACGCTGTATTTGGTCCCCAAATTTTAGGGCCAGCAGCTAGACAACTTTATGTTTTTAGTAACGAAGAGAACTATTATAATGATATGTCGTCTTCTTGGTTCGGTTTAACCTGTATGAAGGGCGGATGGGATTCATTGAGACATTATGAAATAATGGCAAGTGGTACATGTTTACTTTTTCGAGACTATAAAGATAAGCCTCCTCTCTGTTCGCCTCAAGACTTGCCCTGTTATTCATATAGCAATCTTGATGAAGTAGAGACCATAATAAACAGACTTATTGTTAACAATCGTCCAACACAAGAATATATGGATATGGTGTTTGCGCAACGTGAGTGGTTATTGAAGTATGGAACTACCAAAGCACGAGCTGAAAGTTTGATAAAAGTACTAGAACAACATAAAACTTAAGGAATATTATGTTAGAATATTACGACTATCTTCCAGACAATAACTTAGAGACTAAATATTTCAATGAAATAATTGAGCATCTAGATATTGATATTGCTGTAGTAGCAAAGAATTTTGGTGATACAGTTCCCAAAGTTGATAGAGAAAAAATTATGTTGATAAATGCCGATGAAGCATATAGAATACCAGAAGAAGTAAATGATCCATCAGTCAAGTTAATATTTAAACAGTATTGTTATAAAAACCAGCATCCAAAATTAAGACCAATTCCTCTATGTCCCTCTAAAGAATTTATAGTAACTGAAAAGCCTATTCTGGAAAGAAAGTTTGACATATCTTTTGTAGGTCAAATAGCTGTTACAAGATCTGGATTCTATAGAGAAGTTCCTGAGTTTTTAATGGACAGTTCTGTTAATTCTTTTTTTGGTTTTTATGAAGGCTTCAATAGAGGATTAGATTGTTCCATGTATTCTAATATTTTATGTGATACTAAAATAGCTGTATGTCCTCATGGAGCGGGTAGCCCAGAATCTTTTCGGTTTTTTGAAGCGTGCGCAGCGTCTTGTATTATACTTACAGTGGAACAACCAGAAAATTGGGTGTACCAGAACGCTCCTTATGTTAAGTTTAAAAGTAATAATTTTCCACATACATATTCTATCGCTAAAGAATTGTTATCGAATCCAGACAGGCTAGTATCAATAAGTGATGCAACCAAATTATATTACAACGAACAAATATCAGCAGAAGCAGTTAGTAAATATATAAAAGGAGAACTATATGAATGTGGGAGTAATAGGTAGAGGCTTTGTGGGAGGAGCAATATATAAATTTTTGAAAGATAGCTCGCCCTATGCAGCGTATTCATACGATATAAAAGATGATATGGATATTAACGATGGATATCTAAATATCATAGACAAATGTGAGATTATTTATGTGTGTTTGCCCACACCAATGGATAAAGACGGTAGGTGTTTTACGGGTATTGTAGAAGATTCATTATCTTTATTAGACAGATATGCTGCGCAGTTGTCTGTAAAGCCTATCGTACTAATCAAGTCTACGCTTGTTCCGGGCACTTCAGAAAGATTCAATCTACAATTTAGAGCCTTAGATGTAATAGTCAACCCAGAATTTCTCACTGAACGTAATGCTGAGGAAGACTTTAAAAATTCTCCATCGCATCTGATAGGATTTTCTCGTGACACTCCTACAGTAGGCTTAAAAGTAGAAAAATATTACAAAGACCTGTGGCCTTCCTCTAATATTATTAAAACGTCTCACACAGAAGCGGAGTTAATAAAATACATTGTTAACTCTTATCTGGCAGTAAGAGTTGGCTACGCTAATCATGTATATGAAATGTGTTCTATTTTGAAAATTGACTATAATGATATGGTTGAGAATGCTATTCAGGCCAATTCGAGAATAGGTAGAACGCACTGGAAGGTTCCGGGACCAGATGGCAAATTTGGTTTTGGCGGTTCGTGTTTTCCAAAAGATCTGAGTGGCCTAATTAAACTATTTGAAGATAAAAAATTAGACGCTTCTATTTTTAAGGCTACTCAAGATTACAATTTGAAAGTCAGGGATAAAAATGTTCTCTAGAAACCCACATAATCCGTCTCCAAAATACTTGGAGAAAGATATCACCATTTGCTTACATGCTGGATCTGATTCTAAGGTTGTAGAAAGTCAGATGCAAAAATTAGAACCATTAAATAATGAATTTAATATACATTGGAACAATAGAATTGATAGACGAGCAGAAGCATATGATTCATATTCGGAATTAGTCAATGAGGCCGTAGCTACTTCTCCAACCGAAACTGTTATTTTGGTAAATGACAGAGTAATTCCAAAGCCAGAAGAAGTTACTTTCATGCTACAGCTTCTCCATAGAGGATATGCGGTGGTAGGACAATGGAATGTAGCCTTTTTAACTCTTACTAAAGAAGTCTTTAGAAAAATAGGATGGTTTGATCAGAGGTTTTATGGAGGAGGATGCGAAGACGATGATTTCGTGTTACGTTTAAGATTAGCTAATTTAGCCTATTATGAATCATTATCATGTGAATATGATCAAACATGGAAGAGTCCATTGTTAAAAGAGGAAGCTACTAAGTGTGCTGTATCTGGACCCTACTTTCATAGAAAGTGGCAACAGACTCCCCAAGAAATTAAAAGAGTTATACCAGAAGAAAACTATCCACAATGGGATAATATGATAGGAGACTCAAGACCAGATATTAGCGGGTCTTGGCTTGATTGGACACATTCTATAATTGGAGTTGACTTTGGAAGAAGGTCAACTGATGGTGAGTCACGCACATACCACTTTATGCTTTCAGACTATAAGACAGAATATAGAAAGGTTACTTCGGTATGAAAGTACTATTCTGCGGATATAGGGAATGGGCTCTTAAAATTCATACTTCTTTAAGCTTTCCCTGTGTTCTCGTTTCCACTCCCGAAGAACTTAAGGAAGAGGTAGAAGTAAATACATACGACATCATCTTTTTTATTGGGTGGAGCTGGTTTGTTGAGGATCATATCATCAGTTCAAGCAAATGTATATGTCTACACCCATCCCCTCTCCCTAAATACAGGGGTGGGTCTCCGCTACAAAATCAAATAATAAATGGAGAGACTATAAGTGCTATCACATTTTTTGTTATGGACGAGCAACTTGATCACGGTAAAATTCTATGGCAAGAAGAGTTTGCTTTAGCTGGTAGTTTACCTGATATATTTGAACGAATGGTCACTCTTGGAACGGCGGGCATTGAGTTTATATTGAATCATCCACAATATGAGGGTTACGAACAAGAGCATGCTTTAGCGACTACATATAAACGAAGAAAGCCTAAAGAGAGCGAGATAAAGCTAGAGGATTTATGTGTCATGACAAGTAAAGAACTATACAATAAAATACGATGTCTACAAGATCCATATCCACGCCCATTTATAAGATGTAAAAATGGGACAACGCTATATATAACCGGAGCACAGTATGCTGAATAAGTTAATCATAGCTCCACATGTTGATGACGACGTACTTGGGTGCGGAGGTATAATCAAAAACGATACATTTGTTTTATACTGTGGACTAAATGAATCCGATTTAATAGATAGACCCTCTATGAAGGTCCGCCTCAACGAAGCAGATAGGGTTGCTCTCTATTTAGGTCACACTTATAGTTTGTTAGAAAACAAAGTAAACCATTACACTATACCTGACTTAATAGCTTCAATAGAAAACGTAATAAATGAAGTACAACCAGAAGAAATATATATACCATATCCATCGTACAATCAAGATCATAGAGTTGCATATGATGCCTCATTAGTTGCGTTACGTCCACACGATAGAAACTTCTTTGTTAAAAAGGTGTTTGTTTATGAGCAACCTCATGTATTTTTATGGGACTATTCTCATCAGATAGAAGGGTGCTTCAAACCTAACTACTACAAGCCTATTGATATAGATAGAAAAATTACAGCTTATGAGATGATGGAAACACAAGTTCGTACATTTCGTAGTTCAGCAATGGTACGGTCTCTAGCTCATCTTAGAGGGGCTCAGTCTGGTTTAGAATACGCAGAATCTTTTAAAATAATACGTTTTATAGAGCAAGAGCAATAAAATGAATAAAAAAATATTAATCACAGGCGGCCTTGGATTTCTAGGTTCATATGCTATTGAAAGATTTACCAAAGAAGGCTGGGATATTCATGTTATAGATAATCTTTCTACTAACGCAATTGATCAGCATGACAAGTTATTGTCACATGTCACCTTTCAAAATGTTGACGTGTTAGATTATTCATGGGAGTCCAATGACACTTGTTTTGATTTAATTTTGCATTTAGCGAGTCCTGTTGGTCCTGCGGGAGTATTAAAACATTCAGGTAAAATGGGAAGACAAATTATAGATGATGTATATTGGGCTATAGACGGGGCCGTTCAAATGGAATGCCCTTTAGTTTTTATTAGTACATCAGAAATATATGGATATAGAGCTGAAGCAGAAGCTCTTAAGGAAGATGATTATAAGTTACTCATTGGGGATTTTAAGGTACGCAATGAATACTCTATGGCTAAACTGTTGGCAGAGATTATACTTAGCAATACCGCTAAAGTAGAAAGTAGGCTCAATTATCATGCTATACGACCCTTTAATATTAGTGGAGCTAGACAGCAACCTGACGGAGGATTCGTCCTTCCACGTTTTGTAAAACAGGCATTGTCTAACGAAAC
>Ga0114934_10000234_pt1 | contig 35186 bp, 28 predicted proteins | sample 4SBtaG_2_FD_99695 | JGI IMG/M metagenome (GOLD analysis project Ga0114934, IMG submission 99695) | Deep subsurface microbial communities from Kolumbo volcano to uncover new lineages of life (NeLLi) - 4SBTROV10_white metaG | ecosystem: Environmental > Aquatic > Marine > Volcanic ...
GTGATCTGTTCCGGAAGACGCCGTAAATACATCCTTGTAGGCTTGGATGCGGCTTCCCTGCCGCATACACTTCCTCCACAGATCCCCCATAGAGGGCTGTTTCGATTAGGGGGCAAGTAGTTATGTAAATTGATATAATAGGGCTGTATTTGTGCGCTTGTTTGTCAAAATGAAACGAATTCGAAAGAGATATAATAAATACAGCATATAAGTTCTTTTTTAAGACTCCGATTCGTTAATACAAGAGTGCGGGCTTCTAATTTTTGGGCAGCCTCCCAGACTGCAGAAATCCATGAGCTGAGAGGTCTTCTGGAGTTATTATTCCGCATAATAAAAGTAGGCATACAATAACCCCCTCGTTTAATCGCCTTTCCAATCCAAATTTCTCGATAACATAAATCGGTCCAGGTTCCTCCATGTCCTCAGCGAACAAAACTTTAAATATTTTGGGCATTCGTGGCATTCCAGCCCAACATGGCGGATTCGAAACTTTTGCTGAAAAATTAGCGGTTTATTTGGCAGGTAAGAATTGGTTGGTTCGGGTCTATTGTCAGGAGCAGGGCAGTGGTGAGATTTACGAGTCCAGTTGGAACGGCGTTCAGTTAATTCATATACCGGTTCGATTTTCCGGTTCGTTGGGCTCAATTCTATTCGATTTTAAGTCAACACTCGATGCATCAAAAAGGGGTGGATTGAATCTGACATTGGGATACAACACAGCGTTGTTCAGTATTGCTCACAGAGTTAGAAATCGCCGGAATATAATCAATATGGACGGTATCGAGTGGCAGAGAAAAAAGTGGGCATTACCGGTTCGAATTTGGTTTTTTATTAACGAGGTGGTGGGTTGTCGGCTGGCTGATCATCTTGTAGCAGACCACCCGGAGATTAAAACGCATCTAATCGGAAAAGCGTCTTCAGAAAAGATAACGACAATTGCTTATGGTGCCGATGAAATTTTGGGTGCCACGGAAGAATTGATTACCCGATTCGGTGTCTTGCCTCAACAATACGCGTTAGTGATTGCGCGCGCCGAGCCTGAAAATTCCATATTGGAAATTGTAAAGGCTTTTTCAATTGTACCGCGGGGAATTAAGTTGGTTATACTTGGCAAATTTGATCCAGACATGAATCCGTATCATGCGGAAATCGTAAAAGTAGCCTCGGACGAAGTGTTTTTGCTTGGCGCAATCTATGAAAAGTCGATTGTCGATGCGCTTCGATTGTATTGTCGGTTTTATATCCATGGTCATACTGCAGGCGGTACTAACCCGTCGTTGGTTGAAGCGATGGGAGCGGGAGCCGCAGTTTTGGCGCAGGCTAACATATTCAACCAGTGGGTAGCCGGAACGGGCGCGTTGTACTTTGAGGTCGAAGAAGACTGCGCAGTTTCGATTAACCGCCTACTGACTGACGAGCTTATTCTGGCGTCAATGAGAGAATGGAGTCGTAGTCGTTTCAAAAGTGAATACACATGGCAGGGTATTCTTGCTAAATACGAGTCTCTGTTGAACGATTGGATCAATTATTAGTGCGCACATGCAAAGAGTTGATCAACCGTCTTTGAGTCATTCAATCTTTTTAAGACACGGTTTAGAATCGGTCAAGGTCTGATAATGTTTTTTTGTTCCACAGTGCCAGTACTTTTCCCTGAGAATCTTCCATTGACTCGAGAGGTTCGGGAAAATTGAATGGTTCACGAGTCAAGTTTACCGAACGGTAGTGGCCGGTTGGAATGTCGGTATTCTGTTCACAGTCCGAATGATTGGTAACCAGCAAATAGTTGATATTGCTGTTGATGAAATTGTGCAGTGCCCGAAAAATATCTTTGTTGGATAGATGGAACAGGCAATCACGACAAAGCCATATGTCAGCATCCGGCAATCGGTCGTTTGTTATGTTCAGATGCGCAAATTTCGTGTACGAATTCTCATATTGTCTTCGGTTGTTTTCAATCATTGATTGTACGATATCGCCGCCAATATAGCGGAAATTTTCATTTCTGCTGATGAGTTGAAACCAGGCAAAGTCACCACAGGGCGCGTCGAGAATTGATTCAATGTTGTACTTGCTGGCCAGGATCGGTAATTGGGTACGGATATTGGCGGTATTTTCTTCTGTTGATCCTGATCCGCAGGTCGTCGTGTCGCCTCCGCCCTTCCAATGGTTTTTCGAGTAATAGCTTGTAAAAATTTCTTCCGGGCTTTTAAAGCGCGCAAGTAACAATCGAGCTTTCAAATTTCTTAGGCTTCGCCAAATCATTTGCGAATAGTATTTAAATGGGTTTTGGGTATTTTGCGACATGTTTTTTAAAATAATCCTTAGATAAAGGAAAATAGATGATCTGCATTGATATGAAAATCGCCCAGTGTTAGTAAATTACGCTGAAGGTCACCTGAATGAATCTTCAACTGTTTGAATTGGCTGTACCGGGCATCGATGGTTTTCTGAAAATCAACATGTCCTGCGGGAAATTTACGCTCGGTTTCAGTCTAGCAGATTCACGCCATGTTCCCAGTATCACCTCACGGGTCAATTCCATTCCACAATTCTTAAATGCGTCAATAAAGAAGGCTTGTGGATAGGCCATGGCAATTTCAGGCATGGTTGGATTGGTAAAATAATAGCCGTCCTTTTCGTAGTCGAAAGACAGATTTTTTGATTGCCGCCCGTGGTCAATAACAAACGTGGACATAAGACAATGTCCGCCGGGCCGAGTAGTACGGCTTATTTGTTTAATATAGTTGCCGATGTCCTTTGGCATCATATGGGTGAATACGGATATTAGAAAGATAACATCGAAACTATTGTCATCGAATGGAAACTTGTAGTTCGCGGCAGAGACTGCTCCTGCCGGATTGTATTCATCATTTTGGACATCCATTAAGTAAATATTGAATTGCTTTTGCCGAATTCGGGCGTTGTTTTGTAAAGATTCCAGTGATGACTGCTCTATATCAATGCCGGTGTAATGGTTATCCTGTAATATTTCGGCTAACGGGATGGCAGCCCGACCGCATCCGCAGCCAATTTCCAATACTTTGGTGCGAGCATTTAGCCCGGTGTATTTTGCCAGTGTGGCGACAAGAAACTGACCGTATCGGTTAAAGGTATTGCCACCGAATTGGCCTCTAACGCCGTTACTCCTGACACGAATCGAGTATCGGGGAATATGCTTTAGGTTGGAGTAGCAACGAAATAAATAATCGAGTGGATCCAGACATCTGAATAAGGAATTCAAAAGGGGGTTGCGCCATGAAACCCCGGGGAAGAATTTTTTTGCAATTGCAATGATGTCCATAGTTTAGTCTAACGAAGAGAGTGAAAAGAAGTTATGTTTTTGGTAAATATTTATTGGGTACGGGTTGCGGAGAGACGATGTTACTCGTTTTTAACTGTCTGAGCGATGACAGAAAAATTCCGGCGATACACCAAAAATAAAAGCTGTACGCACGAAATTCGACTACTCGTACGAAGAACATCAAAAACGATGTAATAACTATCAGTATAAATGTACACAGCGCCAGAGACCTTATTAGAGGGTTTTCTACGTAAGTGTTCCAAGCGAAAATCGAGTGAGTGGCCAAACTGGCAAAGATAAGTATAAACAAGCCTGTCCCTATGACTCCAAAAAATGAGACCAAGGCAACCCAATAAACATCCTTGAATCCGTCTCGAGTCCATACCTTTGTCAAATATTTGCTTTTTGTTCGGTTAATGTTCGCTATTGCCTGTATTTGGTTGGGACCAAATCCGAAAACAGCTCGCGTTGATAACACCGCAGGGAGGACACCAACCAATAGTCCTAAACGCTGACTTTTTGCTCTTTCCAGGTAGTCCTCGCTAAACACCTTGGTCAAATTTTCGGATATGGATTGTTGTTTTAAGCGTGGGTTTATATAGGGCCCTGATGTTTCATAGGAGGCTGCTCCGATTCCGAGCGCGATAATAGCGATTGGTATGAAAGACATCAGCACATTTTTGCTTTGTGTGCGTACAATCCAAATGAACATAGCGATGATTCCTGCAAATGTAGACGCTCTGGAGTAGGATAGTGCGGTAACCGAGATTAGGGATGCGATGACAACGCCCATTTTGAATCCAATGTTGCGCTGCGAGGAAAGGAAGACGACCAAAATTATATTTATAAAGACACCGTAGGTTACGGTATCCCCCAAGGTTCCAAAAACGCTGCCGACTTCTCTCCCATGTTCGATAAGAATGAATTCTTTGATTTGCCCGCCAACTTCAAAATTACTCGCCTTTGGATAAAATATTTGGGAAACTGCGGGGCCACCTAGGTATTGCAGCAGGCCGAAAAATACCTGCAATGCACCGGAAAAAAGTATGAGTCCTAACAGAAATTGCATTTGTTTTTCGTCGAGGCGAATATTTATCAAGAGATAAAATATAGTCAGGTATCTGAGTATTGGTCGAAGTGCGAAAAGTGTTTCAATTAATCCTGAGTTATTCAGTGCAGAGCTACAGCTGACACTGATCAAAAAAAGAAACACATATTTATCGATCAGTGTCCCATTTAGGCTCTGTTTGCAGGTCATTCGAAAGTGCAGCAAAAATATCAATACACCGTACAAAATTAATTCGGGAACAAAGCGAAGCAAAGAATAGATAAAATTCGGTACTGGTAGGTACTTCAGAATCAGGTTTTCCAATGGTACGTATACGACCAATAGAGCAATTAAGCGATAGATTGGTTTGTCCATATTATGGCTTGAGTTAGAACCGGTCTATTGGTCGAATTATGGTGCTTGTATTTATTACCATTTGGTTCGTCCCAGATATTCTTGTATCTGTGATAGTTGTATATTGAAAATACACCGGATTCCAGGCCACATAATTTCTTGATGGACTTTGACAATCATTACCCATGTCCGGAATTGGAATAGTGAATCCAGGGTGGTGTATCTTTGAGTAGCTCCGACAATAGCTCCGTATCCTCATTATAGTATGATTCAAGACGCTGTTTGCTGTCCCGGGATAAGATTTCACAATCTGCATCGCTTTTTGATGTGGCAAGGAGATATTTGTCCAGTCTCTTTCTGACTGATCGTAATGGTTTCTGTAGGGTGGGTTTATCGTGAGTATAGCGTCGGACTCGTTTGCCCATTTCTTTATAAATTCCGTAAATTCCGGGGTTTTTCAGTTTGAGAGATTTGTTGATGACTTCAAATGTGTAATTATTGTAGATATTATTGTCGATATTCAGGAATCGACAAGTCTTTTTCATCAGATTTAAGGGACAGGAAACGAGGTCATCGTAGTACAGCACCAAAATTTGATCTTGGTGAAAGGTATTCAGGTATTCACTGATATATCTGCCGTATCGGCCTTGTTCTAAAGCTCGCAGGTGCTGGGGTGGGTTGCCATGTTGAGTTTGTTGTCGTGCAATGAACTCATCCACACTCATTGTGTTGGCAATCAGGCAGTTTTGTTTGGCGAAACGGTACCAGGAAAGAAACCTGTCCAGGGGGTCTCTGAGGATAAATATTATACGAATATCCTCTATTGCGCTCTTAAGCCATTTTGCAGTTGAAGGGGAATAAAGGTAGTCCGGAGTGGCTTCCAGTCGTATGCTGGTGTTAATGCATGAGCAGAAGTACCGTTCATACAGGTGTATGCCTTGGGATACGTGATAGATCCCGGAAACAGGGTAGCTTTTGTCCAGAAAAAAACGTGTTTCTTTCATGCTCGAAGCACATACGTCTGGGTGTGCGCTCAAGTAGGAGAAAATCGAGCTGGTGGCCGATTTCGTTGAGCCGCCTATGATTGCGTATCGAGGGGGGTTGCCTTTAATCATCACATTAAATTCGGTGAGAAAATCGCAATAACGGAGTTCCACCCATGTGAATCAGAATACTCAGTCCGATGACGCTACTGACAGCAACCAGAGAAGCGGCGGCAGCAATTCCTCCCAGGCCCCAATAGCTAGAGAATAACCAGGCGAGGCCGATATTCAGGATCGTACTCGTTAGCATAAATAGAAACACAAGATGATATTTTTTCTGTGCATATAATGATGATGTTAGAATCGGAATCATGCAGCCGGGAATGATTCCTGGTGCGAGCCAGTGAAGTACTTTAGCGGTTGATTTTACCGCGAAGCTATCAAAAACCCCTCGAGCGTAAAGCAAGGTAATTAGCTCATCGCTGAACCAAAAGCATATTAAGGCAACGGGGCTGCTTAGAGTCACCGCCTTTAGCAGGTTGGTATTAATGGTCGCCGCGAGTTCCAATTGATAGCCGTTGAGGCTATGTCTGGCCATGTCCGGCAATGCGACGGTGGCGATGCTGCTGGCAATAAGCGTTTGTACTGCCGAGAACAATCGCCAGGCGAGATAATAAGCGGATACTCCGCCAATAACAATTGATGACGCGATTGCGCGTTCGACCAGCCTGGAAACATAGCGAAGCGCAAAGCCAGCAGAAGGTAATCCCATTGCATATGCTAGTTCGAGAAAATCATCGAATGACAGCCAGCAGCCAATTTTGTAGTGTAGCCCATTGATTTGGGCTCCTGCGGACAGAATAACAAAAAAAGCCATGAATGCGAGACTATAGGCACTGGCGATAAATATATCGATATCCACACTGGTCCAGTAACTGGCTAAGGTAATTAGAATTACCAATGAGGTTACGGATGATCGCAGTGCCGCGAGGTAGAATTGCTTTTGGCTGTTTAGGTAGACTGACAGGATCGGAGTTGTCATAGCAAAAATAATCAATGGGGCGATAAGACGAAGTAGCTTAACTGATTGTTGACGGGCCTCGGTTCCGAGACCTGGCCCCAGCAGGTCGATTATATTCGCGGCGGCGATTTCAAACAGGAATAGAGTAACAACACCGACACACAGAAAAAAATTTAGCATGCCATTGACGAAATTCGAGTAATCGTAAGATGTCAGACATTCTCTACGCCCAATCAGTATGGGTACGAGAGAGAACTTAGTCCCTTCGCGAAAAACCAGGTCGATTAGCAACGGAGCACTGAGTGCGAGCACAAATGCATCCATGACTGCGCCGGTTCCTAATCGGGCCGCAATAGAAATATCGACGCATAATGTCAGTGCCGAACCCAGGAGGGTTAATGATATAACGCGATTTGTCGTAGAATTCAGCAGAATCTTCATTTTGCCGACAATCAATGATCGGGTACTTCGAAATTTCATGTTTTATTATTTTGATTATCGGTAATGCACATTATTTCAGGATCTGCCATTCCAATAGGTGTTTGCCTTATTTGTGACACGGGACAATCTTGTTTTGATATTGGGTAATGCTAGCCTATTGTAGTAGAATAGCGGGTACATTTGCAGCATTTTCCAGCCCGAGAAAATATTTCTGTTTTTACGATTGCTCGCAAGCGACGTGGCAATAAAAACTAAGATGGTCTATAAACTGATATAAGTCGTAATGGCAATGTGCATACCTGAAGCGCGTTGTCCTGCGGGGTGGGTGAAAGTGTCCGGCTTTTCCGCAAGAAGCGAGAATTGTTGTATGAAATATTTGGTTGCGATCAGTTTGTATCGCGCGTTGGTTTACACGCTAGTGATCATACTTGGGTATTTACCCTGGGTTGTGGCGCAGGCCGCCAAAGTAGTTAATTTGCATGTCGATACGTCTAAGGTAATTGTGTTGCATAAATCAGTGTATGGTTTTAACACAAATCTTATCCATGGCGCTTATGGTTATTTGGATCCGTCTCATATCAACAATACACTGCCATTGAATCCCCAGCTCCTCAGGTTTCCTGGGGGAACGGTCGCAAATTTTTATCGCTGGAAGAGTGCGGATTTTGATAAAGCCGCGATGATCTCAACTCCGATAGAACGTGTTAACCGGCGCTACAAAGGGCATTTACGACGATTGGATCGTTTGAGAAGTGGACGCATATCATTCGATGATTTCATGCGCCTCTGTGATATGACTGGATCGAGCGCTGTTGTTGTCGTTAATATTCTCACCGAATCTCCCGAATACAGTGCTGAGTGGGTCTCCTATGCGAGATCAAAAAAATACAACATTATCGGTTGGGAGCTTGGTAATGAAATTTATCTGGGTACCTACCGGGATAAAATTCCGGATGCAGTTGCTTATATTAATATCGCCAAAAAACATGCAGCGGCAATGCGTGCAGTGGATAAAAACATAAAGCTTGGCGTTGCTGCGGCTCCCAACGGATTTCAATATGGTCATAGACGGTGGCAGCGAGATCACTTGTGGAATAAGACTTTGGCAGCAGAAAACTTTTATGATGCATTAGTGGTTCACTTTTATTCACAGACCTATGTGGATCGTGACCCGGGTCTGGATCAGTTACGCCAATATTTGTTTGCCAGTAATGAGGCAGGATTAAACGCTGCCCTGAATTACTATAATAAACTGTTTTCAGGCCGCGATTTATGGGTAACGGAATGGAATACCGGTCATCCGGCAAATAGGGTTGCGAATACCCATCTTCACGCATTATTTGCAGGCGATTTTCTGCTGCAGCTTTTGCAGCAGGAGAATATCACTATTGCAGGATTTCATCTGCTCGCGGGTCTGGGTAAATGGGCCCCGGTTTTTTCAAAGAAAGATGCCAGTGATCCGCGTAATGCGCCGGTCGAAATAAAAAGGGCTGCCTATTATTCAATGCAACTGGTTGGCGATGCGCTGGAAAAATCGGATAAACGGTTTGCAACTCAGGTTGTCGGCGCTGAACAAATTTCCGGTGTACTCGGTTATAGCAGGAAAACCTTTTCGGAATTAAATGTGGTCACGCTTGCGCGCAGCCAGACAGAAAATCGCATACTGATGTTGATTAGTAACCGGTGGTCAAATGTAATAAAGCCGGCACTGACGATTAATGGCCGGGCGTACGATGGGAAAGTTGTTTATAAATATATTGCTCACGATGACTTGTCCATGTCGAACGGTGGTAATCAGAAATTGCGCGGAAATAACAAAATGAATGTGCAACAGCAGGAATGGTCTGGAGAAATTGGCAATTTCTCGATTCCTGCAAACAGTTTTGGGGTACTGGAATTAGAGTGACTTTAAATATCCTGCAGGCAGGTCAGAATTACCACATTGTCGGTGGTTCCGATCGTTATATGTTGGAGTTGTCGCGCTTATTGCAGGCAAAAGGGCACACTATCGTGCCATTTGCGGCAGATCACAAGGATAATGAACCCTCGGAATGGAGTCAGTATTTTGCTCCCCGGGTCAATTTTGAGCAGCCTGGATTCAAGGATGTGGTGCGCTTTTTATATTCTAATTCGGCGGCCCGGTCGCTAGAGCACCTGCTTAGTGGTGTAAACATAGACATCGCTCATTTGCATATCTACTATGGCCAATTGACCAGTTCAATTCTGCGGCCGTTAAAAAAATACGGCGTCCCGATTGTCCAGACGTTACATGAATATAAGGCAGTTTGTCCAACCTATCGAATGATGGTAGCGGATAAGCCATGCCATGCCTGTCGTGGGCACAATTACTGGCGAGCGTTGTTGCATCGCTGCAATCGGAGGTCGTATGCGCGCACAGGCTTAAGTGTTTTGGAGGCTTACTTGTCACGTGTTATGGGGGCAATTCGTGACATCGATCATTTTATCGCGGTCAGCCAGTTTCAACGCAATCAATTGGTTGAAATGGGTTTGCCCAAAGACAAGGTGTCGGTAATTCATAATTTTATCGATTTGGCTGGTTTTGAGTCTAGCCAAGATATCGGCGGTTATTTCTTGTTCTTTGGCCGTGTTGAAGCGGTGAAAGGTATCTATACGTTGATTGAGGCGTCTTCGAGGCTTTCTGAGATACCACTTTTGATTGTTGGCAATGGAGCAGAAATTGTTAGTGCCAGGGAAATTTGCGATCGATCTGGATATAGCAATATCAAGTTCTGCGGATTTCAGTCCGGTGATTCGCTGGCGCAATTGATTCGCGGTAGTATTTGTACCATCACACCGTCACTTTGGTATGAAACATTTGGATTGACTCTGCTGGAATCTTTTGCTTACGGTCGCCCCGTTATTGCAAGTCGAATCGGTGGTATGACAGAGGTTGTAAGCGAAGGCGAGGACGGGTTTCTTGTCGACTCTGGAAATATCGACCAATTGACTGAACGTATGCAGTGGATGGCTGATAATCGTGGCAAAGCAGTAGAAATGGGCAGTGCTGGAAAACACAAAGTGGCTCGGGAATTCAATTCTGAGGACCACTACAAGAAAATTGCTGCTGTATATGAAAATTTCTGCTGATAGATGTGGTGTACTATGATGGTCGATTTATAGTATCACTGTATCACTGTATTAGGTGAATCCGTCGATGCGGGGTTGGGTTATTTGATAATTATTATTCGATAAATATTATGAGTCAGTCTTTTTGCCCCATTTTTATTGTAGGTGCGTCCCGCAGTGGAACGACAATGATGAATCGTATACTTGGGCGGCACCCTGCAGTTGTAGCATTGAACGAATTACATTTTTTTGGTGACCTTTATGATCCAATGGATTCTGCTGAACGATGGACTCGCGAAACAGCCATAGTGTACGCGGCAAGCTTGGTGGCCAGGATTAATCACGGTATCTGGAACGATGAGCCACAAACTGCAGATAAACATGTCGCCACACAAATCATCGACGAGTCAAAAGATGATACTTGGTGTCCATCAGACGTGTATGAGAGAGTTCTGGAACGTCAGGTCGAGAGAGGTAACGGCAAGTTTGTAACCGATCAGACACCAAGAAATATTTACTATGCCGAGAAACTGCTGGAGCGATATAAAAATGCAGTTGTGGTTCACATGATTCGCGACCCAAGAGCAGTTGTCTATTCGCAACGACGCCGGTGGAGAAAGCCGTTGGTTGGTAACAAGGGTATGCCTGTGATCGAAGTAATTCGCTCATTATTCAACTATCATCCATGGACTATGGCCTACTTATGGAAAAAAGCTATCCGGCTGGACTGTCAACTGCAAGGGCATCCACGCTATATTTCGGTCGTATTCGAGGAATTGGTCGCTAAACCTGAAAGGGTGATAAGCATGATTTGTCAGTTGATTGGAATGGATTTTCGGCAGGATCTTCTCAATGTCAAACAAATTGGCTCCTCTCATAAGCGAGATTGTAGTGAAAAACGAGGTATTTCTTCACGCACAAAAGATGCCTGGAGATCTGGCCTGCCAAAAGGTGATCTTATGTTGGTGGAGCACATCACTGCCTCGATGTTGAATCGATACGGATTTAAGCGTGTCGGGATAAGAAGAAATATTTTACAGGTTTTACCGGCTCTATTGTTATTTCCATTACATATTTTTGGTATTGCGCTGACCAATCCAGCGAGGGGATGGATCCACCTCAAGGCGTTGACGAACCTTAGCAGGTTTAAATTTTGATCGCTCAAATTGATCGAGACTATATTCGTACAAATCCACTAAGACTTTGGTCACGTCTTATTAGCTACGGATTATTTGAGGGGCGCCCTCAGACCACACAGGGTCGGTGGATTAATCCGTTGGTACTTTCATTTTTGAGAACCCTGACCGTGATGCCGGTGACTAAGAAAATCGACAAACCAGTTTTTATTATTGGTACGGGTCGAAGTGGAACGACAATACTGGGCATCGTACTTTCGATGCACCGCCATGTCGGATTTTTAAATGAACCGAAAGCGTTATGGCACGTAATTAATGCGCGTGAAGATTTGATCGGTAACTATACTGAGCAGTCGTGTTTCTATCGATTTAGCGAGGAAGATATTGGAGAGAATGCGATCCGTGATGCCCATCGCCTTTATTCGATTTACCTGATGGTTAGCGGAAATTCTCGGCTTGTTGATAAATATCCGGAATTGATTTTTCGCGTGCCGTATGTGCTTAGTTTGTTTCCTGATGCACGTTTTTTATTTTTGGTTCGGAATGGCTGGGAGACCTGTCAGTCGATTGTGAATTGGTCAGACCGTAATGGCGTTGTTTCTAATAATAAGGCTTGTGACTGGTGGGGTGTCAATGATAGGAAGTGGATAACACTGGTTGACCAGCTTGCCGGAGATTTATCCGATGAGTCGGCCAAAGAATATTCAGCGGTTGATCGCGCTGCTTTGGAGTGGGTATTGTCTATGCGTGAAGGGTTGTCTGTGATACGGAGTTATCCTCAAAATTGCTTGATGGTTCGGTATGAAAACCTGGTAAACAATGTTAACAGTAATTTGCAGACAATTTTTGATTTTTGCGAATTGAGTTCGGACGATGCTGTTTTTAAGTATGCCGCAAAGGTATTAAGGCCTGGCAAATTGTACTCTCCAGTACCTTTGAATCCGAAGTTATCGCCAATATTTCTTCAGACAATGGGCGAATTGTCTTATGAATGATGGTTAGGATAGTCACAAAATACTGTACGCTGTGTTATTTTATGTAAAGTACATGAGTGCCAACTATTTTTAAAATAATGTCTGCTAGCTTATTATTAAATACTGTAGGTATGATTAACTTCGATTTTCTAAAACAGAATAAAGAAGCTTTTTAAATGAAGTACTGAATTACTCCAGAGTAATATTTCTATTAAACTGAGATTTAGATTCGGGAAGCATGTGGTAGTGATTTCGCGTTGGGTCAACAATTACGTCGATTTGTACACTGGGTGCTGATCATGCAGAATGAATTAATCAGTTTTTTATTGACGTTTAATGGCTTAGCAAGACATAGTTTGTGTCGTGGATATTTAAATCAATTAATTTGATTTTAGAATAAGGTTATGAATTTCATTTATGTAAAGGCAGGTTTAGCACTTGCTATGCTGGGACTGGTATTTGGTCTGGGTCTGGGTGTTTCATTTGGTATAAATGAAGATGGCTTTAAGACCTATATTTCTGAAGGAATTGCAGCTTCTCCGCAAGTACACGACGCCAAGAGCCAGGATAAAATATGGCGCTATGTGCAGCGAGCCCATTTTCATGCGATGGGTATTGCGGCTGTTTCTATTGGACTGATCATACTGGTCATGTTATCGAATATGGTCGCACGGTTTAAATTCATTTCGTCGCTACTGATTGGCTTGGGTGCTTTTTACCCGGTGGCTTGGTTCACGATGTTTATTTTGGCGCCTGGCTTGGGTCGGCACCAGGTTCATGCTCATTTTTTGACTGAATTATTTACCTATGTTGGTGTGGGTGGATTGGTTTTAGGGACTGTTATTCTTTTGTTGAATATGTTCGTTGGTTGCTTTAAGTAGGCTCCGGTAAATTCATTGTCAGCGTGTATACGCACAAAGGTGTGGGGTTGGTAAATTGAATATGATTTATCGATTTTTGTCCTTTTCCAGTTTGGCCCTGGTATCCCTTAGGGTGACTGTTCGATTAAACACAGGTTTATTTTCAATACTATCAATTGAGTCAAGACAAAAATAACCGGTTCGTTCGAATTGATAGCGGTCACCTGGTCGTGCACTTGCAAGACTGGATTCAACCCGGCAATCTTGCAATACCTGCAGAGACTCAGGGTTTAATGCTGTTTTAAAATCGGTTTCTGATTCCGGATTCGGTACGCGAAATAATCGGTCGTACAAGCGCAATTCTGCCGGTAGTGATTCAGTCTCAGATACCCAATGGATGACACCTTTGATTTTGCGGCCCTCGGGTTTTTTGCCCAAGGTGTCGGCATCGTAAGTACAGCGTAGTTCCGTAATCTGTCCCTGCTCATTTTTGATTGCCTGGTGACATTTAATTACGTAGGCGTTACGAAGACGCACTTCTTTGTCTAAAGTCAGCCGTTTAAATTTGGGTGGTGGAACTTCGGCGAAATCATCCTGTTCGATCAATATTACTTTTGAAAAAGGCACTTCTCTTGAACCTAGTTCGCTGTTTTGAGGGTGGTTGGCGACCTGTAATGTTTCTATGCTGTCGTCAGGATAATTTTCTATTACGATTCGAAGCGGCCGCAAAACCGCCATTGCACGCGGAGCATGATCATTCAAGTCATTGCGGATCGAATTTTCCAGGGTTGCCATTTCGATACGGGCGTCTTTTTTGGTGACTCCAATCTGATCACAGAAATCGCGTATAGACTTCGGCGTAAATCCGGCACGTCTGAGGCCGGCGATAGTTGGCATGCGTGGATCATCCCAACCCGATACAAAACCTTCTGTTACCAATTGATTTAGTTTGCGTTTGCTGACTACGGTATATTCCAGCGCCAGTCGGGCAAACTCTATTTGTTGTGGATGGCAGGGTAGGTCAAGCTGATCCAGGATCCAGTCGTATAAAGGACGGTGATCTTCAAATTCGAGAGTGCATAAAGAATGAGTGATACCCTCGATAGCGTCCGAGATGCAGTGTGTGTAATCGTACATCGGATATAACGCCCATTTATCACCGCTGCGTGGGTGATGAATATGTCTAATTCTGTAAAGAGTTGGGTCACGGAGGTTGATATTCGGCGATGCCATATCGATTTTTGCCCTCAATACGTAGGTGCCATCGGAAAATTCTCCTGCACGCATACGCAGAAACAAATCGAGATTTTCCTCAATGCTGCGGTTTCTGTCCGGGCTTTCGCGACCAGCTACCGTCAGAGTACCACGGTATTCACGAATCTGTGCGGCGTTTAAGCTGTCTATATAAGCCTTTCCAGCTTTGATCAGGCAGACCGCGTAGTCGTAGAGTTGATCGAAATAATCAGATGCATGCTTTAATTCATCCCATTTAAATCCAAGCCAGGCTACATCGCGTTCAATTGCCTGCATATATTCAATATCTTCCTTTTCCGGATTGGTATCGTCGAACCTCAGGTTACAGGTTCCATTGAAATCCTTTGAAATCCCAAAATTAAGACAAATTGATTTGGCGTGTCCAATATGTAGATAACCGTTTGGTTCAGGTGGAAACCTTGTTGCGACCCGCCCATTGTTTTTATTGTTTTCCAGGTCTTCGGAAATGGTTTGACGGATAAAATTTGTTGCGAGAGTATTTTCGCTGGGGGACATAAATATTAAGATCCTGGTTGCTTGTGTCGAATGAATAAATTTAAGCGAACAATTCTAACATGGCCCTTATGTGGACGCGGTTTTGTTTGTCGGCAGATTCTTTCCTCGACATTATGTATCCAAAGGGCGAATAATCTGTGGCGCGCAATTTATCTGTCGTTCAGGTTCAGTTGTTTAGAATACAGGCTATTATGGTTGCGATTAATTTTGCACCGTAATAGAATCACTCTGCGAAGATTATTCGTCTTGGAAATAAAATTTCGATTTATAATGAGGAGAATAGATAATGTTAAAAATGAATTATTTTGTAGCACTGCTTTTGATTGCTTTAGTTAGTTTTGGCGGGCCTGCTTTTGCTGAACTTGAAGGTGAATATAAAACGCCGACACAAGGTGATAACCAAAAATTACTGGACGCAGGTATTGCGCACCTTGAAGAAGCAATCACTGCAGCAAAAGCAGGTGATGGCGCTGGAGCAAAAAAACATGCAAAGGCTTCGTATGCACAGCTTTTAGAAATCAACAGTGAAGGTTGGGCGGGTACTTTGGAAAGTGCTAATTCCATGGTTAGAATTGGTGGGATTAAAGTGGCTAAACCTGATGCAGCCGACCAGGAAAAAGGTTTAAAAATGCTGGAAACTGCTTACGCAAGAATTACCAGCCTGAATAAATAAGTTACATCCAAATTCTTTTTGATTTCCATAGTCGTTGGAATTTAGACGAGAAAGCTTTCGGCCTGTTCCACAGTTTAAGTGGGCAGTAGACGAGGTGGTCTGGAAAACAATCAGCCCTCTGGATGTCTTGAAGGAAATATTCCACGGATGGATTTTTCCGGACAGGACGCCCAACGATAGTACGGCTCCCTGAGTATCCAAAAGAGAGCACTGCGCAATTGTTAACGATTACAACAGGGAACGTTTTTAGTATTTGAGTTCAGTAAAGATAAAATGGTTTTATTTCATCTAACCACTGGGTTTCGTTGACTGTCAGGTGTGCTTCCAGATCTGAATATTCAGCTTGGGTATCATCGACCCAGGTTCTTAAATAGTCTCCACCATCGATAACATCGATTGCAAGATGATCGGTTACGTATTCGTATGCGAATTCCCGCCAGATTGGATAGTCCGGGTAATGAATACGCAGGCACTTGAGAAATAAGGCAATAACTCTATAGGGTTTAAATTCGCTGGGATCGTAGCGGGAATGGTCAGTATGAAACTGAAAACCCTCGCAGAACTTCCCGCTATGCTTGTGAAAAGTAGGTTCAAAGCCGCAGCGTCTTAATTGGCAGTTTGCAATGTGGTTGCTGGCTAGACTCTGCATATCTTTGATGATCGCATCAAAATTAATATCCGGTGCGCCCACCATTTCTAATGCTCTTGTTGTTCCTCTTCCTTCGGAGAGTGTTGTTCCTTCCAGTAATACAGTTCCTGCATAGGCACGTACAGCGTTCAAAGTAGCGATATTTGGGCTGGGGTTAATCCATGGTTTTTCATTAAGCGGCCAGCCAAAACCGGGTTGTTGGTATGGGTCGTAGCCTTCCATTCTGATTATTCTAAGGTCTATATCCACATTTTTATAATCTTGGAACCAATTTGCAGCCTCTCCCAGGGTGAGTCCGTGGCGCATTGGAATCGGCGCTGCACCAACAAAACTTTCATATCCAGGGCTTAATAATGATCCTTCGACTACTCGGCCTGCCGGATTCGGTCGATCCAGAATCCAGAGTGCTTTACCAGCGAGTCCGCAGTCTTCGATTAAATAGAACAGCGTGGTGATAAATGTGTATATGCGGCATCCAACATCTTGCAGATCTATTAAAAGTATGTCGAACGACTCCAGCATTGAGGTTGTTGGTCTTCGCGTTTTGCCGTAAAGGCTAAACACCGGGATGTTGTGGATTGGGTCGAAATCGTCGTTCGTTTCCACCATATTGTCCTGTTTGTCGCCACGGATTCCATGTTGTGGACCAAATGCGGCGGATAGCTTAATGCCACGCGCTATCAGGGCATCTATGCTGTGTTGGAATCCACTGGTCATTGATGCAGGGTGGCCCAACAAGGCAACACGGCGTCCTTGCAGTTGATTTATTAGAGCGGTATGGTCTAACAGGTGGTCAATGCCAAACTTCATTGCTTGTGTTTTCCGAAAGTCGTTTTTAAAGTGGGTTTCGAATAGAGAAACTATTATCCGGGTAAAATCGAAAATGTATAACAATGTATAACAATGTATAACAAAGATTCACTAAGAAAAAAATTTGCCAGTATTGTTTGGCCATTTTTAAATTATCTACGCCAAACAGGAGTGACGCCGAACCATATCACTGTTTGCGGATTCATTTTTAGTGTCACGGCCTGCTATAGCTATTATATGGGTGATTACATCATAACTTTTGTTCTTATGACAATTGGACGAGGTTGTGACATTGTTGATGGAGCACTTGCAAGATCAACCAATCAGGTCACCGTTTTTGGTGGCTTCCTGGATTCAATGGTGGATCGTTATAGCGAATTTATTATTGTCGCAACCATTTTATTTGTTTATCGCGAGCAAACTTACCTTTACCCGTTTAGTTTTTTGGTCTTTCTCGGAATTAGTTTAATGTCCTACACGCGGGCTTTATACGATAAATTTGCTGTGGAGTGTCCCGGTAATCCTTTCGAGTATTTTGAACGCAATATTTATCTGGTGGTGTTTTTTTTGCTCGGACGCCTGGATCTTTGGTTGGTTATCATTGCCCTTGGAGCAAATTACTTTGTTTTGCAAAGAATGGTATCTTTTTCAGCTCGTGTGCGTTAACGCATGTTATTTAATTTGGATTGCCTCTAAGGAGCGAGGATTCAATAATATACAAATCTTGACTTGTCTTATTGTCCGTCTTCTGCGTTGTAGCAACAGTTGCGTAGCCCTGCTATGCGCCTGTTGTTACGCCTTGAAGACAAACAATAATCCTGCGTCAATCTTTCGCATATTATTAAAACCTCGCTCCTAAACCTGGCGGTTGAATGTATTACATGGACCTATTCTCGGGTAACTTCCTGCTAACTATCACAAAGTCTCTTTTTCGCGGTATGATAGGGTTTGAGGTTATTCGAGAGTAGAGGCCTTGATATTGAAAATGGCCTTAAGGCCATTTTCCCTGGCGACGACCTCTATTCTCGGATAACCTCCTGGTTGCAAGTCGCGATGGACGCATAGAACAGGGTAGATTGGTATGAATGCAAAGTCCCAAAATTCTTTTTTACCAGGTGGAGCTCAGATCGGTGTTTATGAAATCAAAGAACACATCAATACCGATTACGTAGGGTTTTTATATCGCGCATGGAATCATCACATGAATGCGCCAGTTTTGATAAAGGAATATTTTCCTGAGTACTGGGCTAGTCGAAGTTTGGGCAACCCTTTGGTATTGACCGGTTCGAAAACGCACCAGAAGCACTTTGGTGTTGGTTTGTCAGCGTTCCTGGATCAAGCGAGACTGCTTGCAGATATCCAGCACAATAGTATAGTCCGTGTAGATAATGTTCTGGAATTCAATAACACGGCTTATCAGATAATGGAGATAGAAAAAGGTCGTCGATTATCGAAATTGCTGGACGAATCAATCTCTTTATCTATCGATCAATTAGAGTTAATGTTCAATGCATTGCTTGACGGGCTCGAACAGGTTCATGATCGCGGCTTGCTTCATGGTGGAATTTATCCGGGGAGCATTTTGATAAGACCAAATGGTACACCTGTGTTAATCGATTTTTCAGCGGAGAAGGCGGTGATTGCGGAAATTGCTGGCTCCGATGTAGAGGACTCGTCCGATCAGTATATGCCTCCAGAGCCGCTGGAGTCTGGATCTTCTCTTTCCCCGCGAATCGATATTTATTCACTGGCTGTGACCCTGTATCGTTGTTTGGCAGCAACCGAACCTGCTTCCGCAGCAGCGCGGATAGCGGCGATTACGCGCAAAGAAGTCGATCCGATGGTGACGCTGCATGAAGAAATTGTGGTTTCTGAGTCTCCAGACTGGATAAGCCTGCTGAATTCGATGTGCAGTCTGGATGTGAAACAAAGGCCTGAATCTGTCACACAAATAAAACTGGAATTGAGTAATATCAGACAGGCGGCTGAATTACTAACAGCCAAACCCGGTATATTCAATGGTCTCGAGGGTAGAGTCGGGGTCGGATTTTGGATGAAAGCAGCGTGCTTGGTTCTGGCCCTGGGTCTTGGTTTTGTTTGGTTTGATCGAGAGTCTTTAAATTCCCCCGTTGTTTCCAATGAAATTACAATAAAGGAATCACATTCGTCCAGACCGGAGGATCAATTGGGCATAGCGAGAGTATCTGAACCAAAAACGAGCGATCAGAGCATGTTTGATTCTTCCACCAAGGGTTCTAATCAACCTAAGATTCGACCGCACGTGGGAGCGGAGGGAGATACTCTGATTCATATGGATAGTCAAAATCGGAATCGAGATCTATCGTTGGATTCCAGTTTTTCTGCACAACAGGAAAATAAAAAAAGTGTGGTTATGGATGGTTCCGGAAATGGCGAAATAAACGCTTTATTGGCGGCTGCTAGCCGAAATCTTGAGCAATATAATCTGACTACTCCAATGGGTGATAATGCCTACCAGAATTATCAGGATATTCTTAAAATTGCGCCGGGTAATACGGCTGCCAGCGATGGAATGCGTCAGGTTTTTATTCGTTATACCTGGCTTATAAATCATTCCATTGAGCAGGGCAGGTATAGAAATGCAACGCTTTATCTTAAACGAGCTGAAGGATTGGCAGAAAGCAATGAAGATCTGGAGCGGTTTCGAAAAAAACTAAGTTTAATGCAAAATGTGAGTGAATAATTCGAGCTTCCTGCCTGCCTGTTAGATATTTATAAAGGAGGTGTAGTATCGGCTTTAATGTATTTACTTATCAAGTCAGTGACCAGAATGTAAGCCCTGGATGGTTCGGCGAGCGAAACTATCTGACTAAGTTCTGCTGCTGCATCTTTTTACACTCTCGGTAAAATTGACGCTGAGTCTTTAAATTAAATAAGCTTTGAGCGGTTACCTTCCTGCTTCAGAGTGCCATCTGACAGTTTTTTATTGGCTTGGGGTCTTCTGTAAAAACAACATAAAAACAAAAGATTGCGTGCATATATTGCTCTCTTGATTGGAGTTTTTTGAATAGTTATGTTATTTTAGGATCATAAAAAATTTCAGACTATTTGATTGTATCAGGAGCTTATACCCTGTGAGCAGATGAGTAGATCTGCAATAGGGTGAATCTTAAGTTCGAGTTGAACTACCGCGAAATAATCAGGATTTTGTTCAATCAAATATTGGTTTTTTTGTGGGTTCAGAATACGTGGCTGACGGAGCGGCTTCGAGATTTCAGGAGTAGTATGATGGTTAAACACGATAATAAATTCAACTTTCTTATAGCTTCGATTTTATCGGGCCTGCTTTTCTATTCTTCCGCCCCCGGTTCGGCGACATTGACTCTGAGTCAAACACCATTGTTGTTGGGTGGTGTCGTTGATCCGAATGTAATTTTTACGCTGGATGATTCAGGTTCGATGCGTCGAGAGCTCATGCCCGGTGGCCTGGGACCCTTCGATCACCTCTTTCCTATCGCAATTGGTATTTATGGCCCGGACGAATTTCCTAACAGAATCCCTTTATTCGACGGTGACACGGGTACCACACTTCGCTCCATCACAAAAAATAAAGTATTTTATAATCCTGCCGTTACCTATATTCCCTGGTCGCAACCGGATGGCAGTTTGTATGCAGATGCTGATGTAAGCTGTGCACCTCATAACCCGTTTCTTCCCTTGCTTGGTTGTCGTGATTTTACCCAGGAGAACACTGAAATTGCGGATTGGATAGCAGAAGATGGAACTGCTCAACTCGATACAGCAATTACTTTTTGGCCAGCGACCTATTTCAATTATGTTGCCGGGTCAATTCATTTGGCCAGTAGCTATGACCGGATTGAAATTCGTGCCGGGAATTCCTATACCACAAGCCTGGCAAGAACCGACTGTACAGCAGCACCCGATTGTACCTTTGATGAAGAGTTACAGAATTTTGCCAATTGGTACAGCTATTATCGTTCCAGAATATTTACGTCACGAGCCAGTATCGGTCGTGCTTTTGCCCAGCAAGGGGCAAATATACGCGTGGGTTTTGCTTCTATTAACAACACTGCGTCAACGGTGGATGGTGTAGCCAGTCCCGGGACATTGATTAGCGGTGTGCGAATTTTTGAAGGTACAGACCGGGAGGCATTTTTCAATCAGTTGTATGGCCTCGAGATACCTATCGTTGCCACACCGTTGAGGCAAGCGGTCGATGATATAGGTATCTATTATGAACGACAGGACGACCGTGGTCCCTGGGGGCAGATACCAGGAACCAATGATAGTACGCCACAGTTAGAATGTCGGCGAAGTTATAACGTTTTGATGACAGATAGTTTTGGGGATGGTGATCCTGCACGAACCGTCGCGGCCCAGGCAAATGTCGATCAAAATAATGGGCCGACCATTACTGATGCGACAGGAACCAGAAGCTATACGTATTCACCTGTGTTACCGTTTCAGGATAGTTTTGCGAATACCATTGCCGACGTTGCAATGTATTATTGGTATCGGGATTTAAGGCCTGATTTGGAAAACAGAGTGCCCACCAGTTCTGTTAACCCTGCGTTCTGGCAGCATATGGTTAATTATACGGTGACTTTGGGAGTAGTGGGTACGCTTGACCCTGCAGTAGATTTGCCGGCTTTGACCGATGGATCTAAAACATGGCCCGATCCAACTCCTTTAGGGGCCCAACTCGCCAAAACCGATGATTTGTGGCATGCCGCAGTTAATAGTCGCGGTGAATTTCTCAATGCATTTAATGCGGACAGTTTATCTGCATCATTTTCCGGAATATTGTCCGCTATTTCAAATTTAACCGGATCTTCAAGTTCACCAGCACTCAATTCTGGCACCATAGGGAGTCAGACCCATCTTTATCAGGCTCGCTATGACAGTAGTGACTGGACCGGTCAACTGTTGGCGTTTCCGATCGCTAGCGATGGTTCTCTGGGCGCGGCACTTTGGGACGCTGGATCAGCAATAACCGGGCAAAATTTCGAATCCCGGGAGATACTCACTTTCGATCCTGTGTCCCGGACGGGCATACCGTTCAAGGATGATTCCTTAAATGCAAGTCAGCGCGCTGCGCTGGATATAAATCCGGTTACTTTCGTAGATGATGACCGGGCTGAGGATCGTCTGGAGTACTTGCGTGGCAAGACTGAGAAAGAACAACGAAATGGCGGAATATTTAGAAATCGTACCAGTGTCCTGGGTGATGTAGTGCATTCGGCGCCCGCGTTTGTTGGTAGGCCAAACAGTGTCTATCCAAGTGTGTGGGATGATTTGACAATTGACGGCGACAGTCCACCAGAAGAGACTATTCCTGGCACATATTCTATTTTCCAAAGTACCCACCAACAACGCCAGAGAGTGGTTTATTTTGGTAGTAATGATGGTTTCCTGCATGGGGTGGATGCAGGATCCTTTGACGTGGGGTCACAAGCGTTTACGGACGGCAACGGAACTGAGCTTATTGCTTACGTACCCGCGGCACTGTTTGGTAAACTGAATCGATTGACCGATCCTGCTTATGATCATGAGTTCTTTGTTGATGCTACACCGACAGTTGCTGAAGCTTTTTATGGCGGAGATTGGCATACGGTTTTAAGTACAGGTTATGGTGCTGGTGGTCAGGGTATCATGGCGCTGGATGTGACAGATCCGGGTTCATTTGACGAGAATAATGCAGCCAATCTGGTGCTGTGGGAATTTACCGATGCAGATGATGCTGATCTGGGTAATAATTTCGGTCAGCCCGTCAATATAGTGAGATTGCATAACGGCCAGTGGGCGGCGATCTTTGGTAACGGTTATAACAACACCGAAGCCGATGGCCGAATGAGTACAACCGGTAATGCGGTGTTGTACATTGTGGATATTGCTACCGGCAATCTGATTAAGAAAATTGATACCTTGAAGGGCATGGCGCAGGACCCGGCCGGACTGGGTCGGCCCAACGGTTTGAGTGCGCCCGCACCTGTTGATAGAGATGGTGATTTCATTGTCGATGTGGTTGTTGCCGGCGATTTATACGGTAATTTGTGGAAATTTAATCTTGTGAGTGCGGATCCAAATCAGTGGAGTATTGAATATGGGGGGCAGCCCTTATTCACAGCCACAGATGCAGGTGGAAATGCTCAGCCAATAACAGTCAGGCCTCAAGTCGGACGGGCACCCGAACCTGCCGGATCAATAAGTGTCGATCCGGATACAGGGCAATTTATTACCGATGCAACGACCGGTGAGTATGTTGTGGATGCGGCCAATGGAGAGCCACTGAATGGCTCGATCATTTATTTTGGTACTGGTCAGTTTTTTGAAGTCGGAGATACGATCCCGTTGGGCCAGACGACGCAAACGTTTTATGCGGTTTGGGATAAACAAATTCCTTTCGGCGATGCTGACGTCAGCGTTCCTCCTTTTAATCGTACGCATTTATTATCGCAGCAGATTTTTCAGGAATTTAATGCTAACGATGCTGATAACCCATTTGACGTCGATCTTCGAGTCACTACAAATCATGAAATCTTGTGGCATAGTTGCGCAGGCTTGCCTCCTTCTATTTGTGATCTGACACCTGATACTGATGGCAATCTGGTTGCGGATTATCTGGGGTGGAAAATGGACTTGATAAATGTGGAGGATGGAAATACTTTCAATGCTGGAGAAAGAATTGTATCGGCACCCATATTGAGAGCCGGTCGGATAATTTTTACTACTCTGGTTCCGGATCTGGATCCTTGCAACTCAGGAAGTACAGGGTGGCTGATGGAGGTTGAGGCTGAGAGTGGTTCGCGCTTAACTCTTTCTCCCTTCGATCTTAACGGAGATCTACTGTTCAATGGCAATGATTTTGTTGCAATTTCTGTGGGTGGTGGTGCAACAGAAAGCATACCGGTTAGTGGTAAAAGGTCGACAGTCGGTGTAATTTCTACTCCAGCAATATTGAGTGGTAGTGATCAACGTATTGAATATAAATATACCAGTGGTTCCTCAGGTAATATTGAAACCACAGTAGAAAATGCAGCGGGAAGTGTTGGTCGACTAAGCTGGCAGCAGCTTTTTGATTAAGGCGAGGGGTTGTTGATCCGATTCAGTAACAAAATAGCCAGAATGGCGGGTTTGAAATTCGGAAAAAAGAACCAAAACTGTGATTTTACTCAAGTGGTATAAGAATGGACTGTTAGCGCTGCGGAAGTACTTTTGTTTCTCCGACGGATGCAACGAATGTATTGGCTTCAATGATCGATTTTTCCATCGCTGTGATCAGACTGGCTATGTCCATGCCGATGGATCTGAGTTCATGATGTAAGGATGCGATAGCCTGAGCATTTAGGTTGTGTTTGAGAAACAATACCTGGTCAGTAAATGCTCCCAGGACGGGTGTTATCTTATCTTCGGCTTTATGCATTGCCTTGATCAGGCGAACGTAGTGTTGCCGTGTCAGTTTTAACTGTTTTCGACTGCTGTTACGCAAGCTTCTGCTGGAGTATTGTTCGAGTTCCTGTTGCCATTCATTGAATAATGCCTCGCTGACCTTTTCTACTGCGCGAATGCGATCATTGACACGTTTAGCCTGGTGTTGGCTGCAGTCAAGTTCATGTTTCATTTGACGATACTTTTCATCCAGATCACCATTTTCATAGTCTAAGATCAGGTGGAATTGCTGCAGCGCAGATTCGAATTGGGTTTTCGTGGTTTCCAGGCTGTCGCGGGCCTGTTCGACCCGATAAACGACCAGATCTCTTTTTTGACCACTGAACGATTCACGGGTGCGGAAATAAAATCCCCGGCATGTATTTACTATGTTGCCAAAAATGTGTGACACGGATGGGTAGAAGTGAGTCGTCGTCTGTTGAGTTCAATATGGACGATTGTAACCTTCTCAGGCATCGCTGTAAAAAGACTGGAATGGGTTTTTCTAACTGATTGGCTGATAAAGTATTAACGCATACGGTCAACTTTTATAAAAATCTTCATCGCTCGCTTTTGTTTCCCCCGGTAGCTGTGAGCAAGACCGCGACTATTGTTAATGCTGTCGTCATTTTGGCCAGCAAAATAGACCCACTGTCCCAGAGTTGCGCGTATCGTTGAATGTGCCGACTGGGTTTGAATCACGCCACCGCCTAATCGGTGGGCCCTGTTTGACCACGGTGCAATGTCTAATACTACATGGTTGCCCGCCAAACGAGGCGTTACTGCAAAACCGGTGGTGGCTTGTTTGTAGCGTATGCCTGCGGTTGGAGTGTTAAAGGGGCCGTAGCCGGAAACTTCAGGAACCGGAAATGCCTGACCGACTTGAATATGAGCGGCTTTTCCTTCTAAGGTTTGAATTTTTTGAGTCGTTCCACCTTCTTCTTTGGTGTCGGTTTGATAATAATTCCCTCTGAGGTTTATTGAACTATTGTGATTCGAAACCTGGCCATAAACAGTGGCTCGGGCATTCAATTCCGCGAGAGTACGCGTATTAGACTGCAAAACCGAAATTTGTAGTTGAGCAAGGCCTTTATCTAATTGGTCAATTAGTGAGTGGATTTCCTGAAGATTGTTAGCGGTGGTTTTAACAATCAGTTTGCTGCCGCTAGCAACTACGGTTCCACCTTTGCCAACGAAAGGTTGCACCAGAGTAACGATTTCTGTGGCTGGACGATTTTGCAGTTGAATGACATCAATGACCAGATCCTGCGCAGTTGCTGGCGGCATTGCGAAAGCAAGCAATGCAATGATTATATAAGCTGTAGTACTAGTGCTTCTTGTAGCAATCGTACGACTGATTATTCGTGGGTTGGGAGACATGAAGGATCTTTCCCTAAACTGAAAATGGTGGTTAAAATTAAAAGTTTTTAATAGCTGCAAATAAATTATAGCCCGTGCAGAAAATGTCTCCTATTCTTCGACGACATCGGTTGTATATCGAAATACCTTGATCGTATTGGACCAATAGGATGCTGGTAATCCGGTTTTTTGTTTTAGCTGGTTTAAAAATAGTTGTGGTTCAGGAAAAGTTTCCCACACGGAGGGCAAAAATGTACCGCGATGATTTTCCTGTTGCAGAATTAAGCCGTCTTTGCCGGGTTGTATTAGAGTAAGCAGCTCTTTTTCAGATTGAAATAACAAAGGTTCTGCAGGGCTTAGAACCGAAATATGGATTGTTAATTCATTCATTTCCTGCTCCGTGACTGGCGGAAACCTGGGGTCGCATAATGCGGAGGAATAAGCATTGTTTACAAGATTTTCCACCAATGGTTGGTGAGCCTGTAATGAACCGATACAGCCACGTAAAGCGCCCTGTTTGGTCAGAGTAACAAAGCAGGCCCCAATTTGCTTGATGTCCGGGTGAAATGTGTTGAGGTCTATAGATAATCGTGACCGGTTTTTTGTACCAAAAGAAATTGATGTTCTGGCCAGGTCAAGCAAGGTTTGACGGTGTGTATGGAAAATCATAAGTTAACCACGTAAGCACCGTATCCAACTACGCGGTCTCTTGAGCCAGCTGTATCCCCGGAATTCCGTAAGTCGATTGTGGCTGCTTTCAAACGACGTTTACGAAGTGAATGCAGCAAGCCATTGATGGCAATGCGACCACAGGCTGATTCGAATCCGATCGCATTCCAGTCTAACGCTTCGATCGCCTGGGATGTCGCAGTATCTAGTTTTTGTGCGCTTGAATAGTCATGATAATGGCTTAAATCTGAGCTGATAACGATGAGGGTGTGCTGGTCGCCCCAAACCCTGTCGATTACTTCACTGACTTCTTCAACAGCTCCATCCCCGGTAATGATGGGTAATAACTTGAAGTCACCCAGAACTTCCTGGAGGAAAGGTAGATGAACTTCGAGACTGTGTTCATGAGCGTGGGCCTTATCCAGAACATGCACGAAAGAGAGGTCTGCCAGCTGATTGCTGGTTTCCCGGTCGATGCTTACAGTGCCTAATGGGGTGGCATAAGCGTCAGCTCTGGTGACCGATAAACCTTGAAACCCAACCCGGTGGGACGGCCCGATTAATACAACTTTATTGATATGGTTGCCTGCGGAGTGGAGTCTGGTGTATGCAGATGCGGCAATGGGGCCGGAGTACATGTAGCCAGCATGAGGTGCGATGATTGCTTTGGGTATTTTCTTCGATGACTCAGCGTCGTTTAGATAATCATGTACCAGATTGCGAAGTTCATTCGGATCAGATGGATAGAAAGAACCTGCAACTGCAGCTTGGCGAATATTGTTCATGAGTTTATTAAATTAATGCGACCGGGTGTCGTAGTGTAAATTCATAAAATCAATGGCTTTATTTCTACAGTATACCTAAAGAATAGCGCTTCACTGAGAAACTCTGTCTGTACCGATAATATTACACGTATACTGTCTGCAGAAGTATATCCTGAATCTGTGACTTCAATGCGGATAACAGGGTGCAAGATATTGGTTTCACGGGGGAATAAAAATATCTTAGATTGACTTAACCGTTAAGAGGGTATTTTTTTACCGGAGTGGTATTAATAACTGATGCACTGAGCCGTAGTGAAGTCAGGGATTCAGGAAATAATCAGGCGTATTTTATCGAGAAGGCAGAATGGTTTTATCGGGCAATATCGTTTCTACGAATTATTGGACAAAGATTGAGGACGGTCGAATTCGGTGTGAATTGTGTCCACGCTTCTGCAAACTGAAAAAAGGCCAGCGTGGCTTGTGCTTTGTACGCGCCAATTATAATGACTCAATCGTATTGACCAGCTATGGTCGGTCAAGTGGGTTTGCGGTAGATCCAATTGAAAAAAAACCGTTGAATCAGTTTTTGCCGGGTACACCGGTATTGTCTTTCGGGACTGCGGGGTGCAATTTGGCGTGTAAATTTTGCCAGAACTGGGATATTAGCAAATCACGCGAAATGGATACTTTGATGGATAGGGCAGAACCCGAATCGATTGCCTCTGCGGCATCTGACCTGGGTTGTAGCAGTGTGGCATTTACCTACAATGACCCGGTTATATTTCACGAATACGCGATAGATGTTGCTCGCGCCTGTGCAGAAATTAACATACGGTCGATTGCGGTGACCGCGGGTTATGTTTGCCCCAAGCCACGAGTGGAGTTTTACCGGCATATGGATGCTGCGAATGTTGATTTGAAGGCGTTTAGCGAAGAGTTTTATCGCAAAGTTACAGGTTCCAGTTTGCAGGCGGTACTGGAGACTCTGGAATATATTGTTCAGGAAACCAATGTCTGGCTGGAAATTACCACTTTGTTAATACCCGGTGAGAATGACTCAATTCAGGAACTGGATCGTATGACACGCTGGATTGTTGATCATTTGGGTTCAAATGTACCGATTCATTTTTCTGCGTTCCATCCGGACTGGAAGATGCGTGATAAACCTCGTACACCTGTTGAAACACTTTTGAGGGCGCGTAACATAGCATTGGAAAACGGAATAAAATACAGTTATGTTGGTAACGTGCATAGTAAAGCAGCGGATAGTACATACTGTTCCAATTGTGGTGAATTGATTATTGGTCGTGATTGGTATCGCCTTTCCGATTGGAATCTTGATTCTTATGGCTGTTGTCTTTGTTGTGGCAGCAAGTGTGCAGGTGTTTTTGATGGTCCTCCCGGAAACTGGGGACGTACTCGACGTGCTGTCGATATGAGAAAATATAGTGATTGCTAGAATCTGACTTATAGAGTGATCCAGGTACGCATTGTCAGACTGTGGAACGGATCACAAATTTGATCTAGGACGAAGTGTAGTGGTGTGGGATAATGCAGGGTGAGTACTGTCCTCGGACAGTTTACGAAGTATGTATGACGGGTATTTATTTTCGGGATAATTAATGGACGACAACAGAAAAAAAGCACTGGGCGCTGCGTTGATGCAGATAGAGAAGCAGTTTGGCAAAGGGTCGGTCATGCGAATGGGTGATATTGCCTCTACCCGGGATATCGAGGTGGTTTCTACAGGATCTTTGTCTCTGGATTTGGCGCTGGGCTGCGGTGGTTTGCCGAGAGGCCGGGTGGTGGAAATATATGGTCCTGAATCTTCCGGGAAAACGACTTTAACTTTGGAAGTTATTGCTCAGGCACAAATTGCAGGAGGAACCGCTGCATTTGTTGATGCTGAGCATGCTTTAGATCCGCAGTACGCGGAAAAAATTGGTGTAAACGTCGACGAGTTATTGGTCTCTCAGCCAGATACCGGTGAGCAAGCACTGGAAATTACTGATATGCTGGTTCGTTCAGGGGCGGTTGATATAATCGTCGTCGATTCCGTAGCAGCGTTGACACCCAAGGCGGAAATCGAAGGTGAAATGGGAGATACGCATGTAGGATTGCAGGCCAGATTAATGTCTCAGGCCCTGCGGAAATTGACGGCGAATATTAAACGCTCCAACACACTGGTTATATTCATTAATCAAATCAGAATGAAAATCGGTGTTATGTTTGGTAGCCCGGAAACGACAACCGGGGGTAATGCACTAAAATTTTATTCTTCTGTGCGACTTGATATACGTCGCATAGGCGCAATAAAAAAAGGCGACGAAGTGGTGGGTAATGATACCCGTATTAAGGTCGTAAAAAATAAAGTCGCACCACCCTTCAGGCAAGCGGAATTCGAAATTTTGTACGGTGAGGGTATCTCCCGTGAAGGTGAATTGATCGACCTCGGCGTAAAACATGGATTTATTCAAAAGTCGGGTTCCTGGTACAGTTTTCAGAAAGACCGAATTGGTCAGGGTAAGGAAAATGTCAGGGAGTTTTTGAAGGAAAATCCAAAAATTGCGCAGCAACTCGATAGTGATATTCGCAACCAGGTTTTTGGTATTACCGACAAAAAAAAATCCAAGGAACTCGAAACTTAGTACGTTCTGGCCCACTAATTATCGCATTCAATTGCTGAGAGAACGGGGTTGGAATCTTTGGAACGGGCTGAACACTTAAAATCTATTTGTTTACGCCTTCTGGCTCGACGTGAACACTCAGCTTTGCAGTTAAAGTTGAAATTAAAAAAACGTGGCTATGATGGTATTGAAGTTGATCGGGTTATTGAGCAACTGTCAACTCAGGGTTTACAGTGTAATAAGAGATTTGCCGAAGACTATTGCCGATACCGCGTGGCTCGTGGATACGGGCCGTTACGTATTCACCAGGAACTGCGCGAACGGGGGGTTTCAGAATCTGTAATTGGTCAGTGTTTATCGGAGTTGAATGATAGTTGGCATGAAGTGATTGCGGTGGAATTTAGAAAAAAACAAAAGAAAAATTTCTTGCAGAGTGACGATAGTTTACTCAAAACGATTCGATTTTTGGCGCGGCGTGGGTTTACTTCCGAGCAGATCAGGAAAGTGCTTGACGGGTACTCGGCTTCGTCGGTTATAGATCGGGTGTAAGTGGCCAGGGTGTCAATTTAACTTATCAAGAATTAATTTCCCTCGCGTGGATAGATTCCAAAACAAGTAGTGAATTATGCAAAAAATGTCCAGCGCTGATTTGCGCGCTGCCTTTCTGTCTTACTTCGTTGAGCATGGGCATGAATATGTGCCTTCGGGTTCTTTGGTACCCGCCAATGATCCTACGTTGCTGTTTACCAATGCAGGGATGGTGCAATTCAAAGACTATTTTCTGGGGCGTGAGTCCAGAGACTATCAGCGGGCGGTATCTACTCAAGCTTGTGTTCGTGCAGGTGGAAAGCACAATGATCTTGAGAATGTTGGTTATACAGCAAGGCATCACACATTTTTCGAAATGCTTGGGAATTTCAGTTTTGGCGATTATTTTAAAGTTGAAGCCATTCGTTATTCATGGCAATTTTTGACCCAGGTATTAAAGATACCCTCCGAGCGTTTGTGGGTTACGGTATTTGAGACCGACCATGAAACCGCGGATATTTGGCTGCAGCAAATTAAAATAGATCCTTCGAGGTTTTCCAGATTGGGCGCAAGCAGCAATTTCTGGTCTATGGGTGAAATTGGTCCTTGTGGTCCGTGTACCGAGATATTTTATGATCACGGTGCAGAGATTTCAGGTGGTCCTCCGGGTTCCGTGGATGAAGACGGTGATCGTTACGTGGAAATCTGGAATTTGGTTTTCATGCAACATGAGCGATCCAGGGATGGTGGATTGACTGATTTAGCCAAACCTTCAGTGGATACGGGTATGGGCCTGGAGCGTCTTGCTGCTGTTTTGCAGGGAGTACATAATAATTACGATACAGATTTATTCCGTGATCTGATATTTGAGGCTGCGCAGTTGGCCAATATCAGCGATTTGAAGAACAGTTCTTTGAGAGTGGTCGCGGATCATATTCGCTCCTGTGCCTTTTTGATTATGGATGGGGTTGTTCCATCTAATGATGGACGCGGCTATGTGCTACGCAGAGTTATCAGACGAGCGATCAGACACGGATACCAATTGGGAATTCACGAGTTATTTTTTTACAAACTGGTTCAGCCTTTATGTAATCAGATGGGGGAAGTATTTCCTCGCCTGGTATCGTCACGCAGTCAGATTGAAACGGTATTGCAAAAAGAGGAGGAGCGGTTTGTAGAAACTCTGGGTCAGGGTATGAAAATACTGGAGGCCTGTGTAAGCGGTTTAAAAAGCGGGAATATACCTGGAGAAACAGTATTTTTGCTTTACGATACCTATGGGTTTCCGGTGGATTTGACTGCTGATTTTGCACGTGAACGCAGGCTGGGCATCGATTTTCAAGGTTTTGAAGAGGCAATGGATGCGCAGAAACAACGAGCAAGAGCCGCAAGTCGTTTTCAAATGGATGCAGAGTCTGAAATCCAACTTGAAGTGGAAACAGAATTTTGTGGTTATCAGGAATTAACATTAACGACCGAAATTGTCGCGATAGTACAAGATGGACAAACAGCACCCGGCCTGACTAAAGGCAGCGAGGGTTTATTGGTTCTAAAGCAGACGCCATTCTACGCTGAATCTGGTGGGCAGGTTGGTGATGTTGGGTTGATCACGACCCGGGCAGGAACATTCGCGGTCTCCGATACAAGAAAACAGGCAAACGGGGTCATTGTTCATTCGGGAGTTGCAACGGTTGGGGCGTTGTCTGTTGGGGAAGAGTGTACCGCAATTGTTGATTCCGATATTCGCACGGCGATCACCTTAAATCACTCGGCAACTCATTTGTTGCATGCTGCGTTGCGCCAGATTTTGGGAGACCATGTTGGGCAAAAAGGCTCATTGGTTGATAGTCAGCATTTAAGGTTCGATTTTTCGCATTTCGCTCCATTGTCGATTGATGAGCTTAAGGAAATAGAAAAACTGGTCAACCAGCAGATTCGGAGTAATTCAGAAGTGACCGCTGAAACTATGAATAAAGACGATGCCTTGAAAGTGGGTGCAATGGCGCTTTTTGGCGAAAAATATGGGAATGAGGTTCGGGTATTGAGAATAGGCGAGTTTTCTACAGAGTTATGCGGTGGAACTCATGTTAACCTGTCCGGAAATATTGGCTACTTTAAGATTATTAGTGAAACCGGCGTTGCAGCTGGAGTAAGGCGCGTGGAAGCAGTGACAGGAATCCGGTCCGCGGAATGGGTAGGGCAGTGTGAAGAGATTTTACAGAGATTATCCAGTCAGGTGAAAGGTGGGCGTGATAATCTGGAGGATAAAGTTTCTCAGATTATTGATAAAAATCGTACACTGGAAAAGCAACTGGAACGTCTGAAAGCAAAACTTGCAAGCACTGTTGGCGGAGATTTATCTTCCGAAGCTGTTGATATAAAAGGGGTAAAAGTTCTGGCAGCCAAGTTGGATGAGGTTGATTCCAAATCCATGCGTGATACTGTAGACCAGCTTAAAAACAAACTTGGAAAAGCCGTTATTGTCTTGGCGACGGTTAATGGTGGACGAGTTGCGCTGATCGCTGGAGTCACGAAAGATTTGGTCGGTGATCTTCATGCCGGGGAGCTGGTGAATTCAGTCGCCTCGAAGGTTGGAGGAAAAGGAGGAGGGCGGCCTGATTTGGCTCAGGCGGGTGGCTCTGATCCTTCGCAATTAGATGCTGCAATGGCAGGAGTGAGTGATTGGGTTCGCTCTAAGCTTGACTGAGATTTTGTTTTGTATCGGTAGTTTGATTCATGGCTTTATATATATTTAAATTTGGTGGTACTTCCGTCGGTACAATTGAGCGGATTAAGCAAGTTGCGGATAAAGTTATTGAGGCGCATCGTCGCGGTGACCAAATTGTGGTTGTTGTGTCGGCGATGAGTGGTGAAACTAACCGCCTGGTTGGTTTAGCGCACGAGATTCAAAAACAGCCGGATGCACGACAGATGGACGTATTACTATCAACCGGAGAACAGGTTACAATCGCACTTCTTAGTATGGCAATTATCAATCAGGGTGTTCCGTCAGTATCGTATACCGGGGCTCGCGTTCGAATAGTAACGGATGATACTCATTCTAAGGCAAGAATTGAAAAGATAGACACAGACAGGATTTACCATGACCTTGGGCAAGGAAATATCGTTGTTGTAGCGGGTTTTCAGGGGGTGTCCGCAAGCGGGCAAATAACAACTCTGGGACGTGGTGGGTCAGATACAACGGCAGTTGCTCTGGCGGCAGCGTTAAAGGCCGACGAATGTAGAATATTTACCGATGTTGACGGAGTCTATACGACTGATCCCAGAGTTGAGCCCAAAGCCAGGCTCCTGGATAGGATTACTTTTGAAGAAATGCTGGAGATGGCCAGTCTGGGTTCGAAAGTGTTGCAAATCAGAGCGGTTGAATTTGCCGGTAAGTATAATGTTGCTCTTCGCGTACTGTCATCATTTGGTGAGGGACAGGGTACGCTGATTACTTATGAGGATACCCAGATGGAAAAAGCATTGGTCTCGGGAATTGCATTTAACCGGGATGAGGCGAAAGTGACAATAGAAGGTGTACCGGATAAGCCGGGTATAGCATCCAATATTCTGGGTCCTATTGCTGATGCCAATATCGAAATTGACATGATTATTCAGAATGTTGCAGAGGATGTAACTGCGGATTTTACTTTCACGGTGCATCGGAACGATTATCGGCGAGCGTACGCAATTCTGGAAAATATTTGTGAATCATTGGGTGCCAGAAAGGTCACAGGGGATGAACAAATAGTGAAAGTATCGCTGGTCGGTGTGGGTATGCGTTCCCATGCAGGTATTGCGAGTACAATGTTCAGATCTTTAGCGGGCGAAGGTATAAATATTCGAATGATTTCGACGTCGGAAATAAAAATCTCGGTGGTTGTCGATGAAAAATATCTGGAGTTAGCCGTGCGCACGCTCCACGATGCATTTGACCTGGATCAAGTGCCTGTCAATACAGTAGAGTGATATTCCATAAACTTGGATTAATGTTATACTTGTTGGTTGATGTAGTAATTTTAATTTTAGTTAGCTAAGTACGTGGTTGCGCTATAACGCAATTTACTAAATTTAGGGATATGAGGCAATTTTATGCTTATTTTGACGCGGAGAGTAGGTGAAACCTTAATGGTTGGTGATGACGTAACTGTTACTGTTCTGGGGGTTAAAGGGAATCAGGTGCGTATTGGGGTTAACGCACCCAAAGAAATTGCCGTTCATAGAGAGGAAATTTATGAACGGATAAAAATGGAGCAAGCTGCTCAAGTTGATAATGAAGATAACTGATTCGTCAGTGAACCCGTAGTTTGATATGATTATGTCACGGTTCAGTACCCTCTGGCTTATAGGGTAGTCGTCTCTTGCATTGTTATTGAAAAATGGGTCGTTAGTCCTTCTGTATGCAGCGGATGATATTACTGATTGCTTCGAAAATCTGACAGCGCACCTTGGTTGGAATGTTATTCGCGTCGGACTGCTAATAATACTTCGTCAGTGTCGTATTGGCGCACAGGGCAAGTCGCTGATCGCAGGCTGGTGGGCCATTTAAGTGATTGTAAGGAGCGAGGTTTTAATAAAATGCGAAAGATTGACGCAGGATTATTGTTTGTCTTCAAGGCGTAGCAACAGGCGCATAGCCGGGCTACGCAACTGTTGCTACAACGCAGAAGACGGACAATAAGACAAGTCAAGATTCGTATA
>Ga0114934_10000235_pt1 | contig 35110 bp, 36 predicted proteins | sample 4SBtaG_2_FD_99695 | JGI IMG/M metagenome (GOLD analysis project Ga0114934, IMG submission 99695) | Deep subsurface microbial communities from Kolumbo volcano to uncover new lineages of life (NeLLi) - 4SBTROV10_white metaG | ecosystem: Environmental > Aquatic > Marine > Volcanic ...
GAAGGACTTCTTGCAAGGGCATTTTGTCATGAAATTGATCATTTAGATGGAATTTTGTTTATAGATAAAATAGTGGAGAGTGATAAAAATGATTAATATTATATTCATGGGTACTCCTGATTTTGCTGTGCCATCATTTGAAGCACTTGTTAAGGAATATAATGTAAAAGCTGTTGTAACACAACCGGATAGACCAAAAGGAAGGGGGAAAAAATTATCTTTTTCACCAATTAAGGAAGCTGCATTAAAGAAAAATGTAGAAATATTTCAACCAGCTAAACTCAAAAATGATTCTGAAACCATAGAGAAACTAAAAAAAATTGCTCCGGATTTCATTGTTGTTGTTGCTTTTGGTCAGATTTTATCGAAGGAAGTATTAGATATACCAAAGTATGGATGTATTAATTTACATGCTTCTCTTTTACCTAAATATAGGGGAGCTGCACCCATAAATTGGGCGATAATAAATGGAGAGAAAATTAGTGGTAATACAACTATGCTTATGGATGAAGGATTGGATACTGGGGATATTTTACTTAAGCAGGAAGTTGAAATAACACATAGTATGACTGCTGAAGAATTACATGATATTTTGATGAACAAGGGGTCAGTATTATTAGTAGAGACTATTAATAAGTTTATATCAGGTCAAATTCATCCTAAAAAACAACCTAAAGAGTGTGACTTTTATGCTTCTATGTTAAATAAGGATATTGCTAAAATAAATTGGAATTCCTCTGCCGAAAAAGTACATAATTTTATTAGAGGAATGAATCCATGGCCGGTAGCATATACACATTATGAAGACAGAATAATGAAAGTATTTAGTTCAAAAATAATATATGAAAAAACAAATAAAGAACCTGGAATAATATGTGATATTTCAAATGAGGGAATAAAAGTTGCGTGTAAGGAGAATTGCATTTTAATTGATATAATTCAGTTTCCAGGTAAAAAGCCTTTAAAAGTAAAAGAATTTATTAAAGGTAATTCATTAAAAAATGGTACAATACTGATATAATATATACTAAAAAATGAGCTGAGGTAAAAATAATGGAAAATAGTAGAAAAGTTGCAGTTGATGTTCTCATTAATGTTTTTGATAGAAAGTCATATTCAAATATAACGCTAGATAAAATGCTTAATAGTTCAAAATTAAATGCACAGGATAGAGCATTAACAACAGAAATAGTATATGGTACAATAAAGTATAAATATACTATAGATAAGATTATAGATTGCTTTTTAGTCGAAGGATTAAGTAGTTTGGATAGTTCAATATTAAATATTTTAAGAATTTCAATTTATCAAATAAAGTATCTTGATAAGATACCTAATTTTGCAGTAGTTGATGAAGCCGTAGAACTTGCTAAGAAATATAAATCTAAAGGAGCTTCAAAACTTGTAAATGCTGTTTTGAGAAATTATATTAGAAAACCTGATAAACATAGTTTTAATAGATTTAGTTCCATTGATGCAATGTGTTCAGAGTTTTCTTTTCCAAAATGGTTAGTTAAATTGTTTACAAAACAATATGGTGAAGCTCTGACAAAAAAAATACTTAAAGGTTTAAATGAGAGACCTTGTGTAACTGTTAGAGTTAATTCTTTAAAGGCAAGTTATGATGAGGTTTTTGAAGCACTTCAGCGAAATGGATATGTTGTTAAAGAAGGCATTATTTGTCCCGATGCAATTATGATTATAAGAGGGCAAAGTATTTTAAAGAATACTTTATTTGATAAGGGATATTTCACTGTTCAGGATGAAAGTGCAATGCTTGTTGCAGATTCGATGGATTTATGTGAAAATTTAAATGTATTAGATTTGTGCAGTGCACCTGGGGGAAAAACTACTCATATTGCTGAGATAATGAACAATAAAGGAACTATTGAAGCATTTGATATTTATGAGAATAAATTAAAATTGATTCAGAGCAATTTAATTAGATTGGGTATTAATAATGTAAAGTGTAGCATTATGGATGCTGAGAAGTATAATGAAAGTTTGGAAAATAGTGCTGATAGAGTGTTGATAGATGTACCATGTTCTGGATTGGGAATAATAAGAAAAAAACCGGAAATAAAGTGGAATAAATCTAATAATCAATTGAATGCTTTGGTAAAAATTCAAAGAAACATATTGATGAATGCTTCAAAGTATGTCAAAATTGGAGGAAGTATTTTATATTCAACTTGTACTCTAAATAAGGATGAAAATGAAAATAATATATTATGGTTTATTAATAATAATACTAATTTTGAGATAGAGCCTTTGTATTTTGGAAAAGGAGATAATTTATTGTATTCAAAAGAAGGATATGTTACAATTCTGCCAAATGAATATATGGATGGATTTTTTATTTGTAAAATCAAAAGATTGAAGTAGGTGTTTTAATGGAAAACATATTAGATTATACTCTAGAGGAATTACAAATTTGGATGAAAGAAAATGGGGAGAGTTCATTTAGGGCAAAGCAAATATTTGATTGGATTTATAAGAATGAATGGAATTTTGAAAATATGTTGAATTTATCAAAAAAGACAATAAAAAATATTTCAGAGAATTTTTATATTGGTATTCCTGAAATAATCAGAGAGATAAAATCAGATATTGATGGTACTCAAAAGTTATTACTTGCACTAAAGGATAATAACCTTATTGAAGCTGTAGTAATGAAATATAAATACGGAAATTCAATATGCATATCTACTCAAATTGGATGCAGGATGGGATGTAAATTTTGTGCATCTACTGTTGGAGGTATGATAAGAAATTTGACAGCAGGAGAAATGCTTGGTGAAATACTTAAAGCCCAAAATAAAATTGGGGATAGAATATCTAATGTCGTTTTAATGGGAACTGGCGAACCATTGGATAATTATGATAATGTAATGAAATTTTTAAAGATTGTTAATTCAAAATACGGTTTAAATATAGGACAAAGACATATAACACTTTCAACGTGTGGTATTGTGCCAAATATTATAAAATTGGCAGATGAAAAACTTCAAATTACTTTGGCTATTTCATTGCATGCCCCAAACGATTTAATTAGAAAAAAGACTATGCCAATAGCAAATAAATATTCTATTAATCAAATTATAGAGGCTTGTAAATATTATATCAATAAAACTAATAGACGAATTACATTTGAGTATGCTCTTATAAATAGACTTAACGATAAAAATGAACATGCTAAAGAATTAAGTAATTTGTTAAAAGGATTACTTTGTCATGTGAATTTGATACCTGTAAATGAAGTTACTGAAAGTGGATTTGTAAGATCAACTTCTGAAAGTATTAATAATTTTAGAAAGATTTTAGAACATAATGGAATAGAAACTACTGTAAGAAGAGAAATGGGTTCTGATATTAATGCAGCTTGTGGTCAGCTTAGAAGAAGTTATATGAAGGGTTCTTTAAAGTAAGGGGGGATAGTAATGGTAAGTGTGATATCGGATATTGGAAACGGAAGAAGCATTAACCAAGATTTTACAGGATACTTTGAAGAAAATGAAATAAGGTTTTATGCTATTGCTGATGGTATGGGAGGACATAATGCAGGAGAAATTGCAAGTGAAATAGCAATTAAGACGACAATTGAGGTCATTAGATCAAATTTAAACACTGAAGATTTAGAACAACTTATGAGGAATGCTATTAGTGAAGCTAATAAAAAAATATATAACTTGTCAAATAAGGATAAAGCTCTGAAAGGTATGGGTACAACTATTACTACTTGTCTTATAAAAGATAGTAAAGCTGTGATTGCAAATGTAGGTGATAGTAGCTGTATTGCAATTAATGGTTATAACATTTTTAAAATTACAAGAGATCATTCTTTGGTTCAAGAGCTTATTGATAGTGGAGATATTACGGAGGAAGAAGCACAAAATCATCCTAACAAAAATATTATTACTAGAGCACTTGGAACTAATGCTTCAGTTGAGGTGGATATATTTATATTGAATCCTTGTGAAGTTGAAAAATTTATATTATGTACAGATGGATTAACTAATAAGGTTAAATTGAGTGAGATTTTGGAAATTGTTTACAATAATAATGAAGAAGAAAGCTGCAAAAAACTGGTTCAATTGAGCAAATATAAGGGCAGCTCCGATAATATTTCCGTTATTGTTTTTGAAGGAGTGAGAAAATATGATAGGGACTATACTAGGGAGTAGATATGAGATTATCGAAAAAATAGGAGAAGGTGGAATGGCTGAAGTATACAAAGCTAAATGCCATTTACTTGATAGATTTGTTGCTATAAAAATATTAAAAAAGCAGTTTGCAAATGATAAGGATTTTGTTAAAAAGTTTCAAAAGGAGGCTTCTTCAGCAGCTGGGTTATTAGGTACAAATATCGTAAATATATATGATGTTGGTAATGAAAATAATATTAATTATATTGTTATGGAACTTGTAGAGGGCAAAACTTTAAAGGAAATAATTAAAGAAGATGGGCCATTGCCCGTTGAAAAAGTGATTGACTATAGCATTCAAATTTCCAAAGCTTTAGAGTGTGCACATAAAAATAATATTATTCATAGAGATGTAAAGCCTCATAATATTTTAGTTACAGATGAGGGAAATATTAAGGTAACTGATTTTGGAATAGCAAAGGCTTCAGGTTCAGCTACAATAACTAACACTTGTAAAGTTATGGGTTCAGCACATTATTTTTCACCCGAACAGGCTAAGGGAAGCTATGTTGATTGTAGAACTGATATTTATTCATTAGGAATTGTTATATATGAAATGGTAACTGGTAGAGTACCATTTGATGCAGAAAGCCCTGTTTCTGTTGCACTAAAACATATTCAAGAACCAGTAATACCACCTAGATTAGTTAATTCAAATGTGCCAAGTAATTTAAATAATCTTATTTTAAAATGTATTGAAAAGGAACCAATAAAAAGATATCAATCTATAAGTGAATTGCTTAATGATATTAACATGATTAAGAGAAATAATAGCTATAATATAATTACAGAAGATATTGATGATGGAAATACTAAAATCATGGATCCAGTCATAGTAGATTATAAAAAAAGTGTCAATAAAAAAGCTAGGAATATTAAAAAAAATAAAAATAATAAATCAAAATCTAGGATTTTTGTTGCTGTTTTGGTATTATTAGCAATAGGTATATTATCAGGTTGGGGTTATGGGAAAATAATGAGTAGAATGAATACTGTTAAGGAAGTACTAGTACCAAATGTTGTAGGATTAAGCAAAGAAGAAGCTAAGATGAAAATTGAAAGCTCTGGTTTGAATTTTATATTAGGGGAAAGTGAAACAAGTGATGAGCCAAAGGATAAAGTTTTAAGAATTTTTCCTAATTCAGGGTCAAAAGTAAAAGTACATTCTGATGTTACAGTTTGTGTTAGCAGAGGTCCTAAGAAGGTTTTGGTAAGAGATTTTAGAGAATATGATTATATTACAGCTAAAAATATTATTAAAAATGATAATTTGAGAGTTGAAATTTCGTATGAATTTAACGATGTAATTCCAAAAGGGAGGATAATAACACAAACACCTGAGCCAGGAGTGAAAGTTAATAAAAATGATAAAATTCTTCTCGTGGTAAGCAATGGTCCTAAAGTGAAAATTGTTACTGTGCCTGATTTGAATGGATTAACTTTAAGTGAAGCGAGGACACTCCTAAAGTTAAAAAAGCTTAATTTAGGAAATTCGGTTAAAACATTAATTGACAAAAAAGAACTCGATGGAAAAATATATAGTCAAAGCATTGAAAAAAATGATGAAATCAAAGAGGGAAGTAAAATTGATGTAAGCTATTATGTTTATGATAGTAAAGAGGTACAAAGAGTAAAAGTACCAAATTTTGAGGGCATGACTGTTTCAAAAGCAAAGGAATTAGCTAATTCGAAAGGAATTAACATTAATGTTTATGGAAAAGATAATGACATTGTAGTATCTCAAGATAAGGAAGCTGGAAGTGAAATATATTTAGGAGATATAGTTAATTTATCTATTGACTAATCGTTGATTATATAGATATATTAAAATATACATTACATTTTGAAAGGAGTTGAAAAACCGTTAATAAGTATAAATAAATAACGGTAATATGAGAGGGATAATTACTAAAGGAATAGGTGGACTTTATTTTGTTAGTGTGGGCGATTCAATTTTAAAGTGTAAAGCTAGAGGTAAATTTAGATACAATGGGCTTACACCCACTGTTGGTGATGAAGTTAAAATATCTATAAATAATGATGAAGGTGTAATAGAAAAAATATTTGAAAGAAAGAATGAATTAATTAGACCTGTTGTTGCAAATGTAACACAAGCATTTGTTGTAATTACTTTGAAAAATCCAAAGTTAAATATGGATTTGCTTAATAAATTTCTTATATTATGTGAATATAACAACTTAAATATTGTTTTATGTGTTAATAAGATAGATTTATTTTCTGAAAAAGATTTTCTAAAATTTGATGCTTTTAAAAATATTGGCTATGAAATTATTTATACTAACGCTATGACAGGTCGAGGCATAGAAAAATTGAAAAGTAAAGTAGATAACAATATTTCGGTATTTTGTGGGCCTTCTGGAGTAGGTAAATCAACACTATTAAATGCTCTAGTTGGTGAACAAATTATGAAGACAGGTAATATAAGTAGCAAACTAAAGAGAGGAAAGCACACAACAAGGCATAGTGAACTTATAAAATGTTCTGAAGGGTATTTAGTAGATACACCAGGTTTTTCATCATTAGATATTTCTTTCATTGATGAGACAGAACTTCAATATTGTTTTCCTGAGTTCAGACCGTATATTGGTATGTGTAAGTTTTCGAATTGTATTCACTATAAGGAACCAGACTGTTGTGTAAAACAAGCTGTTATGGGAAATAACATATGTAAAGAAAGATTTGATTTTTATATTAAGACACTAGAGGAACTTAAGAATAGGAGGAGTAATAAATGGTAAAGATTGCACCATCAATATTGTCGGCAGATTTTTCACAATTGGGAAAGAATATTAAATTAATTGAAAAATTCGGTGCTGATTTTGTTCATATTGATGTAATGGATGGAATGTTTGTTCCAAATATTTCCTTGGGAATACCGGTGATTAAGAGTATAAGAAAAATTACAAAATTACCTTTTGATGTACATTTAATGATTGAAAAACCAGATAGATATATAAAAGATTTTGTTGATGCGGGTGCAGATATAATTACAGTTCATTACGAGGCTGATAGACATATAGATAGGACTATTAATTATATTAAAAGTTTTGGTAAGAAAGCTGCAATTGCTATTAATCCAGGTACACCTGTATGTATAATAGAAGAACTTATTTGTGAAATAGATATGGTATTGATTATGACTGTTAATCCTGGATTTGGAGGTCAAAAATATATAAATTATTGCTCAAATAAAATAAAATATGTTAAACAATTAGCAGATAAGTATAATCCAGATTTATTGATTGAAGTAGATGGTGGAATAAATGATAATATTATAAGGAATGTTGTTGACTGTGGAGCTAATGTAATAGTAGCAGGTTCTGCTATATTCAAAAATGGTGATATTGAACAAAATATTAACAGATTAAGGAATACGTTAATATGAAGGCTATCATAGTTTCAGGTGGGATGCCACCATCGAAGGAAATTTTAGAGGATGAACTGGTAGAAAGTTCTTTATTGATTTGTGCTGATGGAGGAGCTAATTGTTTATTTGATTATGAAATTATTCCAGATTATTTGATTGGAGATTTTGATTCAATAGATGAAAGAAAATTAAAGTTTTTGGAAAGCACATCGTGTAAAATTGAGAGATATCCAAGAGAAAAGGATTATACTGATTCAGAATTGGCACTTTTCAAAGCAGCTGATATGGGAGCAGATGAAATTTGTTTTTTAGGATGTACGGGAACAAGAATCGATCATGTATTTGGAAATATATGTTTGTTACATAAAGCAGCAAATATGAATATTAATGCTCTAATAAAGGATAATAACAATGTTATTAGTTTTATGAATAATTCTGGTAAAATTTTTGGCAAAAAAGGTCAGATTTTTTCGATTCAGCCTTATTGTGATTTAGTTAAAAATTTATCAATTATTGGAGCAAAGTATTCATTAAGTAATTATGATTTGCATATTGGTGATGTTATTACGATTTCTAATGAGTTTTTGAGTAATGAAGTTGAGATTACCTTTGAATCAGGTAGCATATTGATTTTTTGTAGTAAAGATTGATAATATTTATAAAACATGTAGAAAAGTTATCTACATGTTTTTTGTAACCAAATTATTATATGTTCATATAATAATAGTAGAGTATTTTTGGAGGGAGATAGGTGTCTAAAAAAAAATAAATATAGAAATGTTATATATAAGAAAAAGAGTAAAATTAAAAAGTATAGGTTTATTATTTTAGCAATAATCGCTATAATTATTGTTATTCCAGTTATTGGATGGATAATAGCAATTGGAGGATTACTTATATTTGTAGGATGGAATATTATCAATAGGAAGCATTAGGGGGTAAATTTATGAAGTTTGTTACAATTAAAGTTCCCAAATTCATATCTAGGATAATAAAAATTTTCATGAAGAAACAAAAATAAAAAAATGCAGTTTAGACTGCATTTTTTTTATCAATTAAATTGCACGTTGAACTTTTCCTGAACGCAAACATCTAGTACATACATTGATAGTTTTAGGTGTTCCGTTAACAATTGCTTTAACTTTTTTAATATTTGGAGCCCAACTTCTATTTGATCTACGGTGAGAGTGACTGTATTGACCACCAAATACAACGCCTTTACCGCATATATCGCATTTCCTTGACATAGAAAACACCTCCTCTTAACCATAAAATAAACAATGAATTGAAACAAAATCTATTTTAACATAAAAGGTATATTTTTATCAAGTAATATATAAAATTTATAGTAAATAAAGTTATAATAAATTAATTTTCTTGAATAATCTATGTATATAATATAAAATATTCATATGGTGGTAATTAAGGAGGAATAGTAATGAAAGGTAATTTGGTTACTAAGAATGGTAATATTTTTTATACCGAAGATGTTTTGACAAATATAATAGGTTTATCTACAATGGAATGTTATGGTGTAGTAGGTATGGCATCTAGAAGTGCTACAGATGGACTGTGGGAACTTTTAAAGAGGGAAAATTTAAGTAAAGGGGTTAGGATTAACTCGAAAGAAAATCTTCTTAGCATAGAACTATATATTATAGTACAATATGGAACGAAAATATCTGTTATAGCGAATAATATTATTAAAAGAGTAAAATATACTGTTGAAAATTATACTGGACTAAAAGTGTCACGAATAACAGTTAATGTTCAGGGTGTAAGAGTTTAAGGAGGTACTGAAATTGAATTATTTAAAGATAGATGGTGAGCATTTTTACAATATGGTTGTAAATGCTTCTAATAGACTAGAAGAGCAAAAGGAATTTGTTAATTCTTTAAATGTTTTTCCAGTGCCTGATGGTGATACTGGTACGAATATGTCAATGACATTCAAAACTGCAGTTTGTGAAATCGAAAATATTGGGACAAAATCTATTGATGAAGTTTCTAAGAAATTAGCAAGAGGGGCATTAATGGGTGCTAGAGGAAATTCCGGTGTTATTTTATCTCAAATATTTAGAGGAATATCTAAAGGTATGGAAAATAAGAAAGAAGTCAATTCTAGAGAGTTTGCAATTTCTTTGAAAGAAGGGGCAAATTTTGCATATAAGGCAGTTATGAGACCTACAGAAGGTACTATATTGACAATAATAAAAGCTGCGGGTGAAAGTGCTATAAATAATCCTAATAGTGATATCGTAAAATTATTAGAAGAAGTATGTAATCATTGCGAAGCTGTATTAAATAAAACTCCTGATATGTTACCAGCATTGAAGGAAGCTAAGGTAGTAGATGCAGGAGGAATGGGGTTACTTATTTTGTTAAAGGGTATGTTAGAGGCATTACAAGAAAATGTTATTACGGAAATAAAAAAAGATGTTGCAAAACCTAATATATCTAAAAGTAAGCAAACAATACAAAGTAATATAAAATTTGGATATTGTACTGAATTCTTTATATTAGCAGATAATGCTGATATTGAAAGCTTTAAAAAAGAACTAGAGCAGCATGGTGATTCTATGGTTGTAGTTGCTTTGGAAGACATAGTTAAGGTACATATTCACACTAATAATCCAGGTCTGATATTATCAGAAGCACTTAAACTAGGAGAACTTTCAAAGATTAAGATAGATAATATGAGAGAACAACACAGAAATTTATTGAATATTGAAGATGAAACAAAACAACAAAAAGAGGAAGTAGTTGAGAATATAAAAAAGAAATATGCATTTGTTTCAGTATCTAGGGGTAAAGGCTTAGATGATATTTTTAAAGACCTTGGAGTTGACTGTGTTATAGAAGGCGGGCAGACAATGAATCCAAGTACGCAGGATATTTTAAAAAGCATTGAAAAATTGAATGCAGATAATATTTTTATTTTACCTAATAATAAAAATATTATAATGTCTGCATCACAAGCTTCAGAACTTGCAGATAAGAATGTAGTTGTAATTCCTTCAAAGACAATTCCTCAAGGAATTACAGCATTAACAGTGTTTGATTTTAATTCAGACTTAGATGAAAACATTAAAAATATGAATGAAGCTATTGATATGGTTTCAACTGGAGCTGTAACTTATGCAGTTAAGGATACTGAAACCGATGGAAAAGTCATTAAGCAAGGTGACATATTAGGATTGATAGAAGGTAAGATACAGGAGATAGGAAAAGATGTTTTCAATGTTTGCAGTGATATGATTGAAAAAATGGTCAATGAACATAGTGAACTTATAACACTGTATTATGGGGAGGATTGTAAAGGTGAAGATGTCGAAAAATTTGTTAAAGAGTTGGAGAAAAAGTATTCTGACTTAGATATTCAACACTATGAAGGTAAACAACCTCTTTATTATTTTATCGTTTCAGTAGAGTAAATTCATTTTGATAAAGTAAAACATCGTGACTTCAGGTTGAAACTCTATTCCGCCTGAATCAAAAAACTTCAATATCCCACTTTTATAAGTGGGAGTATTGTAGAATTGATAAAAGCCTTAGGGCTTTTTTATTTTAATAATTATTGAATATGGAGTGAAATATAGTGAATTTATATGATGATGTCAGATATTTAAATGGCGTTGGTCCTAAAATGAGTGCAGAATTGCATAAGTGTGGAGTGTTTACTATTTTAGATTTATTGTTATATTTTCCTAGAGATTATGAGTACATTAAATCAAATAAATATTTTAAAGAAACTACAGTAAATGAAAATGTTATATTGAAATGTACTGTAGAAAAAAAATTACAGGATTCTATTACAAGGACAAGAAAAAAAATGTCTACTGTGATATTTAATGATAGTAAAAGTACATTCAAAGGAATATGGTTTAATCAGCCCTATGCTAAAAAAAATTTTATTTTGGGAAATTCATATATGATTTATGGTAAAATACAAAAATTAGGGCATGAAATAGTATTGATAAACCCTAAAATAGTAAAAGAAAATATAGATTGCAAGGATAAGATTATTGCGAGGTATCCATTAAAAGGAAAATTAACTAATAGTTTTATGAGAAGAGTTATTTCCCAAATACTAAATTGTGTAGAAATAACTGAAAATATGCCATTGTATATTATTAATAAATTTAAGTTTTGTTCATTGAAAGAAGCCTTAATAAACATACATATGCCAATTGATTATAATAAACTTAATGAAGCTAAGAGAAGATTAAAATTCCAAGAATTATTTACGTATTCTTTGAAAATATTAATGCTTAAACATTACATAAACAAAAACAAGGTAGGAATATCATTTTCGATTTCACCAAAGTTAAAGTTACTAAAAGAAAAAATACCTTTTTCATTAACAAATGCACAAAATAGAGTTATTAGGGAAATATTGACTGATGAAAAATCAAACAAACCTATGAATAGACTTCTACAAGGAGATGTAGGATGTGGTAAAACAATAGTAGCTATTATTAGTATTTTTAATGTTGCTATGAATGGTTATCAAGTAGCTATGATGGTTCCTACTGAAATATTAGCTCGTCAACATTATAATGAAATGTGCAATATTTTAAGAGATTTTGATTTAAGTATAGAATTGTTAGTTGGGAGTACTTCTAATAAGAATAAGAAATTAATTAAAGAGAGATTAAAAAATGGTGAAATAGATATAATTGTTGGTACTCATTCATTATTAGAGCATGATGTTGAATTTAAAAAATTGGGTTTCGTTGTAACTGATGAACAACATAGATTTGGGGTAAATCAAAGATGTGTATTATTAAATAAAGGTAATAATATAGATGTATTAGTAATGACTGCAACACCAATCCCTAGAACATTAACACTTTATTTATATGGTGATTTGGATGTTTCAATAATTGACGAATTGCCACCAGGAAGAAAAAAAATTGAAACATATTATTTAAGCAAGTTTGAGAAAAATAGAGTTTATAAATTTGCTTTAGAACAAATAAAACAAGGTAGACAGATATACATTGTTTGTCCATTAATAGAAGAAAGTGAAAACATGGTATTAACATCTGTTGATAAGTTATATAATGAATTAAAAGAGAAGTATTTTAGTAATTTAAATGTTACTGTATTACATGGCAAAATGAATGGAAAAGAAAAAGAAGATATAATGCTTAAATTTAAGAATCATGATATTGATGTATTGGTATCTACTACTGTCATTGAAGTTGGAATAAATGTTCCTAATGCCTCTGTAATGATTATCGAAAATGCAGAGAGATTCGGGCTAGCACAATTGCATCAATTAAGAGGGAGAGTAGGAAGAGGTAAATATAAATCTTACTGTATTTTAATTGCTGACATCAAAAGTGATATTACCAAAAGAAGAATGGAAACAATGAAGAAAAGTTCTGATGGATTTTTTATAGCAGAAGAGGATTTAAAAATAAGAGGAAGTGGAGAATTATTTGGTTTAAAACAGCATGGTGAAGATGAATTAATTCTTGCAGATGTTGTTGAAGATTTTAAGTTATTAAGGTATGCAAATGAAGAAGCAAAAAAATTATTATTAAATGATGAACAGGAATATGTTAAAATAAAAGAAGATATATTAAAAAAGATAGATAAGAGCTCAACGTATATTTGTTTCAATTAGTGTAAACATTTCACAATATGTGTTATGTAAAATTACGGTTTACAAATGAACTCATTTTGCTAAAGCAAAACATCGGGACTTCAGGTGGAGACTCTACTCCACCTGAAGCAAAGAGCTTGAATCTCCCACTTATAGAAGTGGGAGTCTTATAGAATCGATAAAAAAAATGAAAAACATTTTGTATAATATAATCGTATATGCTAAAATGTTTACGTTACTTGAAATAAGAAGGGAGATACAATAGTGAGAATTATTTCTGGTATTGCTAAAGGGAGAAAGATTTTGCCCCCAGAAGGGGATGTGACTCGTCCTACTCTTGATCGTGTAAAAGAATCTATATTTAATATTATACAAAATAGAGTAAGAGGTGCAGTTGTTGCGGATATTTTTGCAGGTACTGGGAGTCTTGGTCTTGAAGCCGCGAGTAGGGGAGCAGAAAAGTGTTATTTAATTGATAGGAATGATACAACATTTTCTTTATTAAAGAAAAATGTAGAGAATTTAAAATTTAATGGTATATGTAAATGTTGCAAAGGTGATTCATATGAGTGGCTTAAAAAGTTTGCGGATGAGAAACTTGCTTTTGATTTGATTTTTATAGATCCTCCGTATTCAAAGGACATGATACCTCCAGCAATTGATACTGTTTCAGATTACAATTTGTTGAAAAATGATGGTCTGATAGTATGTAAGATAGATTCAGGAGAGGATATTTTTGAGGGTAATGATACTATAAAACTTTCGGATAAGAGAAAATATGGAAACACAACAGTTATTTTTTATAAATATAGGGAGGACTAATATGAAAAAGGCAGTATATCCGGGCTCGTTTGATCCAATTACAAATGGGCACCTAGATATTATTGAGAGAGCTTCAAAGCTTTTTGATGAACTTACAGTGGCTGTTCTTGTAAATCCGGATAAAAAAGGTATGTTTGATATCGATGAAAGAGTGGACTTAATTAAAAAAGTTACTAAACAATATGACAATGTAAGTGTTGTGAGTTTTAATGGTCTTCTTATTGATTTTATGAATAAAAATGGTATAGATGTTATAGTCAAGGGATTAAGGGCAGTATCTGACTTTGAGTATGAGTTACAAATGGCATTAATGAACAATAAACTGGATGCTACAAAAGAGACTGTTTTTATGATGACGAGTGCTAAGTATTCTTTTTTAAGTTCATCTGCAGTAAAACAGGTAGCAAAATTTGGCGGATGCATTAAAGAATTAGTTCCAGATGAATTAGTGGAATTGATTTCAAAAAAAGTTAAGTAAATTAATAAATAGGTGGGGAGCATTTATGGAAGTAATAAAATTATTGGAATATTTACAAGAACTATTGGACACATCTTCTAAAATTCCAATGACCAATAAAGTAGTTGTTAAATATGATGAATTTAATGAGGTTATCGAACAAATAATTAATTATCTACCTGACGAATTTAAAAAAGCACAATGGATTTGTGAAGAAAAGGAAAGAATACTGAAAGAAGCCACAGAACATGCAGAATTAATACAAAAAGAAAGCATTGACATAATAAGAAAGAGAGTAAATAATCATGACTACGTTAAAGAAGCACATATTAAGGCAGAAGAAATCGTCTCTGCAGCTCAAAGAAATGCAAAGACAATAAAATATACTGCCCGTGATTATGCTAATGAGATAATGACAGGTATTCAAAATGAGATTACCGAGAAAGAAAAAATTATGTTGAATAATATTAAAAAAGAGTGTGAAAATTTTATTCTTGCTATTGAAAAAGATGTTGCCGAAACAAATGCTGTTCTTAAAAAAAATATTGAGGAACTAAGAAAAATTAAATAATCTAAAGAGTTTTTTTATTAATACAGGTGTAGCTAGAACAATAATGATTAATGGTATATACTTATTTGTATTATTTATATGAGTAGTATTAATTATTTTTATAGTAGTAGAAGCGGAGTTGTTGAACAAAATTTTGTATAGCAATGCTGTTATCAATGAAGAAAAGAATCCTTGTATTAATTTTTTATAAATGTACTTTTTTATTGATATTTTGTGTTTGTATGTGAAAGAGTAAACTTGCATTATTATAGATAGTCCACTAAATGAAACAAGAAAACTTATTATAATAAGTTTTGTAAGTAAGTTTAGTGAAATAGATGAAATCATGCTGCACCCATTTGTCATTTCTAATAATCCTAGAATACTGCTTTCAATAATTTGTTTTAAAGAAGTTTGAATAAAGAGTTTTGATAATATATATTTAAATAATATATTGTTTTTTAGAATGTGTGTAATAACTGAAAATATAGTTATAAAACCTCCTATCATAAGTGAGGTTTTTGTTGAGTCTTCAATACTTTTCTGAAATATGCTTCCAATATTCTGTAATTCTGGTTTACATATATTCTTAGGGATATATTTATACATAACTACTTTTTTATTTTTCAGAACTATGCCCATTATAAAGCATGATATATAATTTGATATCAGAAGAAGATATCCTATTTTAGGGTTTCCTAACATAGATGTACCTACTGCACCTATCAAGAATAATGGACTTGCATTAGATGCTACATTCAATAGTTTTTCATAGGTATTGATATCTATAATATTTTTTTCATACAGTTGAGCAGAATATTTAGCACCTAATGGATATCCACATAGAGCACTAACAATTAGCACAAAACTACATTGTTTAGGTAGTCTTAATGGTCTACAAATAATATTCCCAAATAATTTTGAATATATATCTATTCCATTGGAATAGATTATTATATTGCAAATTACCAAAAATGGGAAAAGAGATGGAAAAACATTGCCAAAAAATAGTTTAGCACCTGTTAATGCTGATCGAATACAAATTTTAGGATTTATTATTATTTGTATTATACATATACTAGAAATTATTGTTAATAAAATATTGTTTTTGATATTTCTAAATAATTTAAAAGATAACATAATTATGATTATTATAGTAATATATAAAAATAAGTTTAACAAAATAAAAACTCCTAATAACTATTTATACTATGTATATTTACTCATTAATGAATTGATTACAAAATATTATTAGTTATCAATTATTATGGGTTTATTTATGTAATCACAGTTATATTTAATATTAGTATTCAGTAAACTATATGCTTTTGTTGACTGAATGTCTAAATCTAGAAAATCATTGTGATATTTTGGAATATTAGTAATAAGAGCTATGTCCTTATTTTTCTTTATTTTATTTAATATGTATTTGCCTTTGTTATTAAATCCTAGTATTCTAGCATAAGGTGTTTCCATTTTCCGCATATTATCAATATCAAATTGTTCAAATCCTATAAAGTATTGACAAAGAATTCTAGATATTCTCGTATAAGTGTATCTTTTACTTTTAATGTTTTTTACGATGGTTTCATAAGAATTATTATTCTGTAGTACATCTATAATTTTGTTATCTAATCCCTCTGAAACATCAGGGATTTTTTTTATGGTTCTATTGTAATCAGTAAATGCTTTATACTTTAAATGTTTTAGCATATCATCTGGATATGTGAAACTGTAATTTGATAAAATCAATTCATTTATAATATTGTATGATTCATTAGGGATATGGTTTTTTAGAACATCAATTTTTGAATTTGACTTAATATATTTTCTTATAGATGTAGCACTAGAAAATATGTTGTTTAATTTACTTTCATTGTAGGCTCCACCTTGCCTTTTAATAGTTATTACATTTATATTACTTTTTAATTTTATTAATGCTTTGCAGTACTCAATACCTAGAATGTTATTAGAAGAATTTAATATTTTATCTAGATTATTATTATATTTGTTAAATAAATCACCATTTTCAAAGTATTCTTTTAAGGAATTACTCCTAGCAGTAGGAAATTTTTCGCCTTTAGATATATGATATTTAAATAGCTTTTTATATTTTGTATCTTCTTTTGCTAAAACAGAAGCAATTTCGTATAGAACTTCAGCATTACCAATTTCACTTCCAAATGAAATATAATCAACAATACCCAACCTATTTAGTATGCTCACTGCACCAAAAGCAAAAAATTCAGCTGAAGCTAGGCTATATACTATGGGTAATTCTATGATTAAATCAATACCATTTTTAAGAGCCATCCTTGTCCTCATAAATTTATCAATTAGAGCAGGTTCACCTCTTTGCACAAAATTACCACTCATTATGCCAATAACTGCATCGCAATTTGAAAGCTTTTTTGTGCTGTCTATATGATAAACATGCCCAAAATGAAGAGGATTATATTCTGCAATTATTGCTGCTACTTTCATATAAGTTACCTCCAATATTATTATTTAAAGATTATATATTATAATATCACAAATTTGCATAAATAATATATAAAATTTGATAATATTAATATATATAAGTATGTTAAATATATAACAAATTAAAATATAGATTGTGTGTTATACTAAATCTATATTTTAATGTTTTATTTTAATATTTTACTTGAAATATGTGTATCAAAAGATTATATTATTTATGTAATCCTAAAAGTTTGAAAGGAGTAATAATTATGGAACTCATGAAAAAAATTTATGACATGGCTAAAGCAGATAAAAAAAGAATAGTTCTTCCTGAAGGAGAAGAGGAAAGAACTTTAGTTGCTGCTGAAAAAATAAAAAATGAAGGATTAGCTGAATTGATATTAATTGGTTCAGAAGATGTGATTAATGAAAAAGCTAAAGAGTTAAATGTAGATATAAGTGAAATTAAAATTGTTAATCCTAAGACATCTAAGAAAACTAGCGAATATGCTAAAGCCCTTTATGAATTGAGAAAACATAAAGGAGTAACTATAGATAAAGCAGAAAAAATGGTTTTAGATACTGTATATTATGGAACTATGATGGTAAAATTAGAGGATGCTGATGGTATGGTTTCAGGTGCAATTCATACAACAGGCGATTTATTAAGACCAGGACTTCAAATAATAAAAACAGCTCCAGGAATTAATGCTGTATCAAGTTTCTTTTTAATGGAAGTTCCAAACTGTGAATATGGAGAAAATGGATTTTTACTATTTGCAGATTGTGCAGTTAACCCAAATCCTACAGCTGAACAATTAGCTTCAATAGCTATTTCGACGGCTGAAAGTGCAAGAGGACTAGTTAAAATAGAGCCAAGGGTAGCTATGTTATCATTTTCAACAATGGGAAGTGCCAGTCACGAATTAGTTGATAAGGTGAAAAAAGCTACTGAGATAGCTAAAGAGCAAAGAAGTGATATTATGATTGATGGCGAATTACAATTAGATGCGGCTATTGTTCCAAAAGTTGCAACACAAAAAGCACCAAACAGCAAAGTTGCTGGAAATGCAAATGTTTTAGTATTTCCTGATTTACAAGCTGGTAACATTGGTTATAAACTAGTACAAAGATTTGCTAAAGCTGAGGCAATTGGACCAATTTGCCAAGGATTTGCTAAGCCAATAAACGATTTGTCTAGAGGATGTAGTCCAGAAGATATAGTAAATGTGGTTGCGGTGACAGCGGTTCAAGCACAAAGCAAATAACATAAATTTATTTAAGGAGGATAAAGTGATGAAAATATTAGTTATTAATTGTGGAAGTTCATCATTGAAATATCAATTGATTGATATGGAAAATGAGAAAGTTCTTGCAAAAGGACTTGTGGAGAGAATAGGAATTGAAGGTTCAATACTAACTCAGAAAGTTAATGATGAAAAATACATAATAGAGAAACCTATGAAAGATCATCAAGTAGCTATTGAACTTGTATTAGGGGCTTTAATTGATAGTACTCATGGAGTAATAGCTGACATGTCAGAAATATCAGCAGTTGGACATAGAGTTGTTCACGGTGGAGAAAAATATGATAGATCTGTTGTTATAGATGATGTTGTTATGAATAACTTGGAGAAATGTGCTAAACTTGCACCGCTTCATAATCCAGCAAATATTATTGGTATTAATGCATGTAAAAAGTTAATGCCTAATACTCCTATGGTTGCAGTTTTTGATACAGCATTTCATCAAACTATGCCAGAACATGCATATATGTATGCATTACCATATGAATATTATGAAAAGCACAGTATTAGAAGATACGGTTTTCACGGTACTTCTCATAAATTTGTTTCATTTGCAGCTGCAGAAATGATGGGAAAAAGTATAGAAGATTTAAAAATAATAACTTGTCATTTAGGAAATGGAGCAAGTTGTACAGCAATTAAAAATGGTAAATCTGTTGATACATCAATGGGATTTACACCACTTGAAGGATTAGTGATGGGTACAAGATGTGGAGATTTAGACCCTGCAATAATTCCTTTCCTAATGAGAGAAGAAAATTTATCAGCTGAAGAAATTGATAAAATTATGAATAAGAAATCAGGAGTGCTTGGAGTTTCTGGTGTTAGCAGTGACTTTAGAGATATAGAGGCTGCAGCTGAAAGTGGAAATCATAGAGCACAGCTTGCATTAGATTTATTTCATTACAGAGTAAGAAAATATATTGGTGAATATGCAGCAGCTATGGGTGGTGTAGATACTATTGTATTTACAGCAGGGCTTGGAGAAAACTCTAAGGAATCTCGTGAAGAAATATGTAAAGGTTTAGAATTTATGGGGATTGAAATAGATATAGAAAAGAATAATGTTAGAGGAAAAGCTGCTGAAATAAGTACTGATAATTCTAAAATAAAGGTATTTGCAATACCAACAAATGAAGAATTAATGATAGCAAGAGATACATTAGAATTAGTAAAATAGAAATATTAAAATAATCTATGTAATATTATTTTTAAGTATTATTTTGGGCAGATTTTACTGCCTAGAATAATTTTATAAGTTAATTAACTTGACTTTTTTTATTATTATTTATATAATAACTTATGTTTGAATTCATTGCTTCTAAAAAAGTTATGAAGAAAGTATATACAAATGAGGGTTGACTATGTTGATTGATTTATCAAAATTGATTAAAGGACAAGAGCTTAAAAAAAATATTCATATTGAATTTGAAAAAGAAAAATTTTTTGATGGAAGTGAGTATATTGACTTTTCTAAACCAGTTATTATTACTGGAAGATTTAGCAAAAATGGTGATGTAATTGAATTCAAAGGTCAAATAGAAACTGAATTGATTTTGAACTGTTCAAGATGTCTGGAGAGATTCAGATATGCATTTGATGCACCACTGGAGGTTTCATTTACATCAAATGTTAAATTGTCGGATGAACATATTTTTATTGATTCAGAAGAAGTTGAATTTGATTCGATTGTTGAATCGTGTATAATTTTTGAAATTCCATTTAAAAGGCTCTGCAAAGATGATTGTAAAGGTCTATGTCCTTATTGTGGTGTAAATCTTAATTATGTTTCTTGCAATTGTAAACAGAATCATAACTTTGATTTAGAAGAAAATGAAGAAGATAATTTTGATCCTAGATTTGCTAAATTGAAGGATTTATTTAAAAATAATTAATACATTTGTTGCACTTATTAAGGAGGTGTTATAATGGCTCATCCAAAGAGAAAGACTTCAAGAGGAAGAAGAGATCAAAGAAGAGCTTCTAATTTTAAGGCAACTATGCCTGGAATAGTAGAGTGTCCTCAATGTCATGAAATGAAATTAGCTCATAGAGTATGTAAGAATTGTGGATATTATAAAAACACAGAAGTTGTTGCAACTGATGAATAATAAGAAAGTCGAAAGACTTTCTTTTTCTTTGCCCATTTCTGCTGATAAGTATTTTTTTTGTATGGATAAAACAAACAAAATGATATATAATTATATTATTATTTCATTTTTGGAAAGAGAGTGGTAATAGTGAGAATTGTTGTAGATGGAATGGGCGGAGATAATTGTCCAAATGCAATTGTAGAAGGATGCATATTAGCACAAAAAGAGTATGATATAGAAATTTTTATAACAGGTCCTAAAGAACTTATAAGTAAAGAACTTAAAAAATATAATGTTAATACCAATAAAATAACCATTGTAGATGCTAGGGAAGTAATTAGTGCAGAAGAACATCCTGCAATGGCTGTTAGGAGGAAAAAAAATTCATCGTTAAGCAAAGCACTCTATATGGTTAAAAATGGAGAGGCTAATGCTGTGATATCTGCTGGCAGTACTGGGGCATTTCTTACTGGAGCAACTCTGATAGTAGGGAGAATTAAAGGTATAAATAGGCCGGCATTGGCACCAGTTATGCCAGGGAAAAATGCACCTTTTATGGTAATTGATTGTGGTGCAAATGCAGAGTGTAAACCTAAAAATTTGATACAGTTTGCATTGATGGGTGATATATATTTTAAAAAAATTATGGGAGTTGATAATCCTACCATAGGATTGGTGAATATAGGCATAGAAGAAGGGAAGGGTAATGAGCTCACTAAAGAAACTTACAATATGTTAAAACAAATGAAATTTAATTTTGTTGGTAATGTTGAAGCTAGAGAAATTTCTACAGGTAATGTAAATGTTTTGGTCTGTGATGGATTTGTTGGAAATACTATATTAAAAATGTATGAAGGCGTTTCAATGAATCTATTTAGCATAATAAAAAATGAAATGTTATATTCATTTAGAGGTAAAATAGGAGGTTTTATGTTAAAACCAGTATTTAAGAAGATAGCTAAAGATTTTGATTATAAAGAGTATGGAGGTGCTACATTTTTAGGTGTAGATGGAATTTGCATAAAAGCACATGGAAGTTCTGATGCTAAGGCTATTAAAAATGCTATTGCTCAAAGTATAAAATATTATAATAACAATATAATTGAGAATATTAAGAGTGAATTAGAAGAAGTGAACTCGTTTTGCTAGAGCAAAACATCGGGACTTCAAGTGGAGACTCTACTCCACTTGAAGCAAAGAGCTTGAATCTCCTACTTATAGAAGAGGGAGTCTTATAGAATCCATAAATAATGAATTTGAATAAAAACTTAATTTTTGTAAACTATATTTTTATATAATTAAAAAATTTATAGTTGATAAAATAACTCAAACATATTAATATTTATGTAGAGGAATTTATATATCTGATTATTATATGGGAGGTAAATTTATGGTTTTAGAAAAAGTAAAAAACGTTATAATTGATCAATTAAATGTGGATGAAGAGGAGATTAATTTGGATTCATCTTTTATAGATGATTTAGGTGCTGATTCTTTAGATGTTGTAGAATTAATAATGGCTCTTGAAGAAGAATTCGACATTGAAATTCCAGATGAAGATGCTGAAAAGGTTTCAACTGTTGGAGATGTAGTTGAATACATTAAGTCTCGTGTTGAAGAGTAATTAGTCCCGCTTAGGCGGGATTTTAAATTCTAATTAATAATTTTTTAAGGAGAAATGAAAGTGAGCAGTATAGAAGATATAATAAGTAAGTTTGAAGAAGAAATAAATATTAAATTTAATGATAAAAATATAATAAAAATAGCATTAACACATAGTTCTTTTGCAAATGAAAGAAGAGGCATAAAATATAATGAAAGGTTAGAATATCTTGGTGATGCAGTTTTGGAACTCATAATTTCAGAGTATTTATTTAATAACTTCAAAGATAAGTCTGAAGGGGATTTAACTAAGTTAAGAGCATTAATTGTATGTGAAAATTCATTATTTGAAATTGCTGAAATGTGGAATTTGGGAAATTACATTATAATGAGTAAAGGAGAAGAAGCAACAGGGGGAAGAACAAGAACTTCAATATTAGCTGATTGTGTTGAAGCTGTAATTGCGGCAGTATATAAGGATAAGGGGATTGATGTTACTAGAAAGTTTATAATTGATAATTTTAAGGAACTTATTAAAAAGGCTAGTAGAGATGAAATTGTATTGGATTATAAAACTAGGTTACAAGAAATGCTTCAAAGAAATGGTGAGGTTTCTATTAACTATAATATTTTAAACGTAGAAGGTCCTGCACACAGACCTAAATTTTATGTTGGAATAAATGTAAACGATAATTGTTTAGGTTTTGGAACAGGATATTCTAAAAAAGATGCTGAACAAAATGCAGCAAAAAAAGTAGTATTGGATTTGGAGGAGAAAAATGAGCAATAGACATTATATAATACCGATATTTGTTCCACATGAGGGTTGTCCGCATAATTGTGTATTTTGCAATCAAAACACAATTACAGGTGTTTCTGAAATGGTTAATGCTCATTTTGTTAAAAGAACTGTAGAGACCTATTTAAAAACAATAAACAAAAAAAAGTTTTCAAATGCTGTGGTTGAGATTTCATTCTTTGGAGGTACTTTTACAGCAATTCCTATTGATAAACAGAATGAATTACTTGAAGAAGCGAAAAGATTTAAAAAGTTAGGATATATTGATTATATAAGGCTTTCTACAAGGCCAGATTATATTGATGAATATATACTAAGTAATTTAAAGAAATATTGTGTAGATACAATCGAATTAGGTGTACAATCTCTTGATGAAGAAGTTTTGATTAAATCTGGGAGAGGACATACGGCAAATGATGTTGTTTATGCTTCTGAGTTGATTAAAAAATATGGTTTTACGCTAGGACATCAAATAATGATTGGTTTGCCAGGTGATAGTTTTGAAAAGGATATTATAACTGCTAAGAATATTATTTCAATGAAACCTGATATATGCAGAATATACCCTACCATAGTTGTTAAAAACACTCCAATGGAAATAATGTATAATAAGGGTATATATAAACCGTATTCTATTGAAGAAGCTGTCAATATATGCAAGACTATTTATGGTATGTTTTTAAATGAGGGTATAGATATTATAAGGATAGGGCTTCAACCTACAAAAGAGATAAATGTTAATGCAGAAATTGTTGCTGGCCCTTTTCATCCTGCTTTTCGTGAATTGGTAGAAGGAAGTTTGTTGAATGACATGTTATTTGATGAAATAAATCAATTTAATAATTGCAATATTAATTTACGCATCAATGATAAGGATGTTTCTAAATTATTTGCAAATAGTAAAAAATACTTTAATGATATGATGAAGAAAATACCTTCTAACAAAATAAACACTAAGCAAGATATGGATGTTAATAGAGGAACTATTGTAATTGAGGTTGGAGATGTGTTTAAAATTGCTTCTTTAAGAGAGTATACATCTAAAAAATTTAGCTTTTAAGTACTGTTTGGCTAGTTATTAAACTTATATATTTGGAGGTATATTATGAATAGGAAACAGAGCAGAATTGCAACAAAAGTATTTGCGTATTTGACATTAGCAGTTTTTATATTAGGAACTCTTTTATCTGTATTCGCAAGATAGAAAGTAGGGGACTATATTTATGTTTCTAAAATCAATAGAAATAAGAGGATTTAAATCTTTTGCTGATAAAATAGAATTAGAATTTAAACAGGGAATAACCGCAGTTGTAGGACCAAATGGAAGCGGAAAAAGTAATATTTCCGATGCGGTGAGATGGGTGCTTGGTGAGCAAAGTGTAAAAAGTCTAAGAGGAGATAAAATGTCAGATGTAATTTTTGCAGGAACCCAGTTTAGAAAGCCGGTAGGTTTGGCTCAAGTTTCTTTAGTATTGGATAATGTTCAAAAGGAACTCGATATAGATTATTCAGATGTTAAGATAACAAGGAGGCTTTACCGTTCAGGTGAAAGTGAATATTTTATTAATAATACTAAATGTAGATTAAAAGATATTCAAGAATTATTTATGGATACTGGTATTGGTAAAGAAGGTTATTCACTAATTGGGCAAGGTAAGATTGATGCTATATTGAATGGAAAGTCAGAAGATAGAAGAAAACTTATGGAAGAAGCGGCTGGTATTGTAAAATTTAAAACCAGAAAAATAGAAGCAGAGAGAAGGCTTGAATATACTGAACAAAATTTGGTTAGAATAAATGATATTTTAAGTACTTATTCGGAAAGATTAGAACCTTTAAGAAATGAAATGGAGAAGGCTAAAAAGTTTTTAAAGTTGTCTTCTGAATTAAAAAGTATGGAAGTTAATTTATTAATTGATTCAATTGAAAAAGTTGAACAAAAGATCTTAAATATAAAAAACGAAATAGATAAATCAAATAATTTAATAAATTCTCATATAGAAGAAAAAGATAATTTTAAACATGAAAAAATAGAAATTGAAAAAGAGATAGAAGAATTTGATACAAAAATAAGTATTGAAAAACAGAAATACTTTGATATTAAAGAAATGAATCAAGATATTTTATCAGATATTAAGTTGCTTCAAGAAAAAATCAAAAATCTGTCTGAAACTATTAAAAAATATGATGATGAATTAAACAACATAAATAACAAAAAAGAAATAATTAAGAAAAATTACGATGTTGAAAGTAGCACATTAAGTGAATTGCAAATACACCAAAATAAATTATATGAACAAATTGAGGATTTTGAACAAAAAGTAGATGTTTTTAGTACTTCAATAGCTAAAGAAAACAATATGTTAGATAGCTTTAAAAATAAAAAAGAATTATTAGAATCAGAATTAATCAAACATAATAGTGATATTACTTTATTGAACAAAGATATTGAAATGTTAGTATCTAGAAAACAAAAGCTTGAAATAGATATGAATGGATATTCAAATAAACTAAAGATAAACTTAAGTACAAAAAAGAATATTGAAGTAGAAATTGATAACATTTCTAAGACAATTGATGAAATACAAACTACAATAGATTTAAATAATAATAATCTATCAAAGTATAGACGAGAGTTATCGAAAAAACAAAAAAGTAATGTGGATTTAAATAATGAATTCCAAAGGATAGAAGCTAATCATAGTGTACTTGTTAATTTAAATAATCAATATGAGGGATACACTAGAGCAGTTAAGCAACTTATGCAACATATAAATAAAGGGTATGTTGCTGGTACAAAAAATAAGACTTTTGTATTGGGTGAGGTTATTACAGTAGATAAAGAATATGAAACTGCTATTGAAATAGCATTAGGTGCTGCTATTTCAAATATAATAACTGATGATGCTGAAGTTGCTAAAAAATTGATTTCTTATCTTAAAAATAGAAATTTAGGTAGAGTGACTTTCTTACCTCTTAACATAATACAAGGGAGAAAAATAAACAATAGTGTAAGTGTTATAAAACATAATGGTGTTATTGGTATAGCATCTGATTTGATAAAGTATGATAAAAAATTTGCTAAGGCTATTGAATATGTATTGGGTAAAGTTATCATTGTAAATAATATGGATAATGCTTTAGTGTTTGCTAAAAGTGTAAATTATCAATACAAAATTGTTACGCTTGGCGGAGAGTTGATAAATCCTGGTGGCTCATTAACTGGTGGTAGTGTATATAAGAAAAACACTAATGTTTTTAGTAGAAAAAGGGAAATAGCTTACTTAGAAAATCAAAAAGTAGTAATATCAGATAAATTAAATGATATTAAACAAGAAATATTAAAATATAATAATTTGATTTCAAAGTTAGATGATGAAAATTTAAATTTAAGAGATGAAATTCACTTTCAAAATATTGAACTAACAAAAACTCAAGCTAAACTTAGTGCTATTGAACAAGATAATTCTAATATAAATAATTTATTGATGGGTATACGAAAAGAAATGGAATCAATTAATAACGAAATTCATAAAAATAAAAGAACTATTTCCAGCATTAATGTTGAAATTAAAAATAAAAATTTGATAAATGATGAACTAAAAGAAAAAATAGAAAATTTGGAATTACAGCTTAAGGATAGGTTAAACAATATAGAAAGCATTAAGAACAATTTAACAGGAATTAAAATTAAAAAAGCTAAGTGTGATGAAAGTATTATAAACAAAAAACAAAATATTAAAAGAATAGAAAATGAAATATTAGAATATAATACAAAATATCAAAAATTGATTGAAGAAATACATAATAGTATTAAAATTAAAGATATGTGTATAAAAGAATTAAAAGATAAAAATATAAAACATATGGATACAATTCAAATAATAAAAGATTATGAAGAAAAATTTGAATTACATAATATGCAAAGGTTAAAGCTTAAAGAAAAAGCAAATGTTAATCACGAAAAACTAGATAATATTTTAACAGTTATAAAAAATCATGAGAATCATTTATACAAACTTCAGTTAAATCTTACCAGATTTGAATCTGAGAAGGAAATGCTTTTTTCAAAATTAAATAATGAAATGGAATTAACTTATGCGGAAGCTTTAGATTTAAGAAAGCATATAAAAGACTTTAATAGATTAAAATTGGATATTTCTAAAACAAAAAAGATAATTTCAGATATGGGATTTGTAAATGTTGGTGCTATTGAAGAATATAAAGAAGTGAATGAAAAACATAAATTTTTAAGTGAACAAAGGGAAGATCTTATAATTTCTAAAATGGAGATATTAGATATAATAAATGAAATGACTGAAAAGATGAAAGTTGTATTCAAACAAAATTTTGAAAAACTTAGAAAGCATTTTGATGAAACTTTTAAAGAATTGTTTAAAGGTGGAAGTGCCGATTTGATTTTATCAGATGGAGATGAACTCAATTCAAATATCGAAATAAGTGTTCAACCTCCAGGTAAAAAACTTCAAAATATAAATCTTATGTCTGGTGGAGAAAAAGTATTATCGGCTATTGCATTGCTTTTTGCTATATTAAAGATGAAACCAACACCATTTTGTATTTTAGATGAGATAGAAGCAGCACTTGATGATGCAAATGTTTATAGATATGCTCAATTTTTAAGAAAATTTTCTAGTAATATTCAGTTTATTGTTATAACACATAGAAAAGGTACAATGGAAGCCAGTGATGTTCTTTATGGAGTAACTATGGAGGAAAAAGGTGTTTCAAAAATTGTATCGGTGGATTTAGCTGAACAATTAATAAGTTAAAAGAGGTGGCAAAATGTTTGGTAAATTTTTTAATAAACTTAAGGGTGGACTTACAAAAACTAGGGATACTTTTACTGAAAAAATTACAGAAGTACTTAATTTATCTGTTACAATTGATGATGAAATGTATGAAGAATTAGAAGAAGTATTGATTATGTCAGATATTGGATATGAGACGACTGTTGATATTATAAAAAAATTGAAAGATAAGATAAAAGAAAATAAAGTAAAGGATCCATCAAAGGTAAAATTTTATTTAAAAGAAGTAATAATAGAAATTTTGGGAGAATCAACAAATGATATTAAAAATATTGTTACTCCTAAAGTAATGCTTGTTATTGGTGTAAATGGTGTGGGCAAGACTACTTCTATAGGTAAAATTGCATCAAGAATAAAAAATGAAAATTACAAAGTGCTTTTAGCAGCAGCGGATACTTTTAGAGCAGCTGCTATTGAACAGCTTGAAATTTGGAGCAAAAGAGCGGGAGTAGCAATAGTTAAACATCAAGAAGGTTCTGATCCTGCAGCGGTTGTTTTTGATGCTATTCAAGCTGCAAAAGCAAGAAATGTAGATGTTTTGATATGCGATACAGCAGGAAGACTTCACAACAAAAAAAATCTTATGAATGAACTTGAAAAGATTAACAGAGTTATAGCGCGAGATTATTCAGAAGCTAATATGGAAACTTTGCTTGTTCTAGATGCAACTACAGGACAGAATGCTGTACAGCAAGCAAAGCAATTTATGGAAGTATGTCATATTGATGGCATAATATTAACTAAGTTAGATGGTACAGCAAAAGGTGGAGTGGTTATATCTATAAAAAGTCAATTAAACATTCCAGTCAAGTTCATTGGTGTTGGAGAAGGAATAGATGATCTACAAGAATTTGATTCAAGAGAGTTTGTTGAAGCACTTTTCTAGTAAATTTAGAAAGGTGTTAAGTAAAAATACTTGACACCTTCTAAAAAATTTGATATCATATCCATTGTTGATTGGGTGATTTTATGGAAAAAAGATTTGAAATATCATTATTGCTTGATTTTTATGGAGAGCTATTGACTGATAAGCAAAGAGATATAATGGATTTATATTATAATAATGATTTGTCGCTTGCAGAAATTGCGGAAAATAATAATACAAGTAGACAGGCAATACATGATTTGCTCAAAAGAGGAGAAAAATTTCTATTTGAATATGAGAGTAAATTACGCTTATTAGAAAGACAGTTTTTTGTAGATAATATTAAGAAGGATATTATTGAAAATTTAAATTTACTCATTAATGATGATATAGATATACAGAAGGCAGTTGATAGAATTATTGATGATTTAAAAGAGATTCATTAGGAGGTTCCTATGTTATTTGAAGGGTTATCAACCAAATTACAAGATACATTGAAAAAGTTAAAGGGAAAAGGAAAACTTAATGAAAAAGATATAAAAACTGCTATGAGAGAAGTTAAGTTGGCGTTATTAGAAGCTGATGTTAACTATAAGGTGGTTAAGGATTTTATAAAAAAGGTTAGCGAGAAGTGCATGGGTAATCAAGTTATGGAAAGCTTAACACCGGGTCAGCAGGTAATAAAAATAGTAAGTGATGAGTTATCTATTTTAATGGGAAATGATGAGAGTAAAATTGAGTTTTCTAAAGATGGACTTACAGTAATTATGTTAGTAGGACTTCAGGGTGCAGGTAAAACAACAATGGCTAGTAAATTAGCTTTGCATCTAAGGAAACATAATAAAAAACCTCTTTTAGTAGCTTGTGATGTTTATAGACCAGCAGCTATAAAACAATTACAAGTACTTGGAAAACAAATAGATATACCTGTTTTTTCCATGGGGGACAAGGTAAGTCCAGTAGATATTTCTAAGGCAGCAATTGGGCATGCTAAAGAGAATGGTTATAATGTTGTTATTATAGATACTGCAGGGAGACTTCATATAGATGAAGCATTGATGGATGAATTAAAAAATATTGAGAATAGTATCAGTCCTAATGAAATACTGCTTGTTGTCGATGCCATGACAGGTCAAGATGCTGTAAATGTTTCAAAAAGTTTTGATGAGCAGTTGGGTATAACAGGTGTAATACTAACAAAACTTGATGGTGATACTAGGGGTGGTGCAGCTTTATCAATTAGAGCTGTTACTGAAAAACCAATTAAGTTTGTAGGAGTTGGTGAAAAACTTAATGATTTAGAGGTGTTTTATCCTGACAGAATGGCATCAAGAATTTTAGGAATGGGAGATGTTCTTTCTCTGATTGAAAAAGCTCAACAAGCAATTGATGAAAAAGAAGCTTTAGAGCTTGGAAATAAAATGCTTACAAAGGAATTTGATTTTGAGGATTTCCTTTTATCTATGCAGCAGATGAAAAAATTAGGACCTCTTAATAAATTGATTGAAATGATTCCAGGAGTCAATACTAAACAGCTTAAGGATATAGATCTCAGTCAGAGTGAGAAGGAAATAGTTAAAATAGAAGCTATAATAAAATCTATGACTTTACAAGAAAGAAAACATCCTAGTCTTATTAGTTCGTCTTCATCAAGAAAGAAAAGAATTGCTAAAGGTTCAGGTACTACGGTACAACAGGTTAATAAACTATTAAAAGATTTTGAAATGATGAAAAAAATGATGAAGAAAATGAATGGTCCACAAAAGGGTAAAATGAAAAATATTTTTGAAAAGTTACCATTTTAGAATTTTTAAATACAAATAGTTCATTAAAAGGAGGTGAGAACATGGCAGTAAAGATCAGACTAAGAAGAATGGGTGCGAAAAAAGCTCCTTTCTATAGAATTGTTGTTGCTGATTCAAGATTTCCTAGAGATGGAAGATTTATAGAAGAAATAGGATATTATAATCCAACAACTGAACCAGTTACTGTAAAGATAAATGAAGAAAAAGCAGTTAAATGGTTAAATAATGGTGCACAACCTTCAGATACCGTTAAAAGACTTTTTAATAATGCAGGTATTTCTAAGTAATGAATGGAGGCGTATCTCAATATGAAAGAATTGTTAGAGGTAATTGCCAAATCATTAGTTGACAATCCAGAAATGGTGCAGGTCAATGAAGTTGTAGGAGAACAATCTATAATTTTAGAGTTAAAAGTGTCTCCTGATGATATGGGTAAAGTTATTGGTAAACAGGGAAGAATAGCAAAAGCTATTAGAACTGTTGTTAAGGCAGCAGCTATTAGAGAAAATAAAAGGGTTGTTGTTGAAATAATTTAGTTTATAGTTAGTTTATTACGAGAGTTAGGTATGACCTAGCTCTTGTTTCATCTACATATGTAGAAAAATATCTTATATCTACTCTACATTACAATTTAATGCAACTATTTTAATGAGTGATTAAGTGTGACGAGTTCACACGAAAGGAGCATGTCTAGTGGAAGATTTTATTATCATAGGTCAGATTTCAAAAACTCATGGTATAAAAGGAGAAGTAAAGGTACTTCCGTTAACTGCTAATGTGAATAGATTCAAGAACTTGAAAACGGTTTTCATAGATTATATAGAAAAGAGAGTACTAGGATGTAAATTCCAAAGCAAAAGGATTGTATTAAAGATTGAAGGTATAGATACCATTGAAGAAGCAGAAAAATATAAGAACAAATATCTGTATATACGAAGGAAAGACGCAATAAAGCTTTCAGAGGGAGAATTTTATGTTGCAGATATTATAGATTGCTCAGTATATGAAGAGAATGGTAAAGAACTTGGAAAAGTTTATGATGTTATCGAAACAGGAAGCAATGATGTTTATTGGATAAAGGGAAGCAAAGATAAGAAGGAATTACTAATTCCGGCTTTAAAGACTATTGTACAAAAAATAGATATTGAAAATAAGAAAATTATAATTAAACCTGTAAAAGAGTGGATGGAATGAATATAGCTATACTTACATTGTTTCCTGAAGTGTTTAAAATTTTTGATTATAGTATAATTGGTAGGGCAAAACAAAAAGGAATAGTGTCTATTAATGTCCATAACATAAGGGACTATTCATTAGATAAACATAAAAAAGTTGATGATTATCCATATGGTGGTGGTGCCGGTATGCTTATGACAGCACAACCAATTGTGGATTGTATCAGAAGCGTAAAGAAAAAAAGCAAAGGTAAAGTAGTTTATTTAGGGCCAAGAGGAAAAACATTTAATCAAGAAGTTGCTAAAAGATTAGCAACTGAAAATGAATTAATTTTCTTATGTGGGCATTATGAAGGTATTGACGAAAGAGCGAGAAAATGTATAGATGAAGAAATTTCATTGGGAGATTTTATATTAACTGGAGGAGAAGCAGCATGTATTCCAATAATAGATAGTATTTGCAGATTACTTCCAGGTGTTTTATCATCGAAAATAAATTATGAAGATGAATCATTTTATGAAGGACTTTTAGAATATCCTCAGTATACTAGGCCTGAAATTTTTGAAGGAGAATCGGTACCTGAAGTTTTATTATCAGGACACCATGAAAACATAAGAAAATGGAGAAGATTAAAGTCATTAGAAGTTACTAAAAAATATAGATATGATTTATTTAAGAAGATTCAATTAACTGATGAGGATAAAAAACTATTACGAAAAAATAAAAAAATATATTGCAATAAATAATCTAGTGTGATAAAATATAGGTCGTGCTAATCCGGGCGTTCCTCTGTCAATACTTTGATTATGAGCGTCTAATATGATATGGGAGGTAGTACATATGCAAGATATAATTAGAGAAATTGAAAAAGAACAAATTAGAACAGACTTACCTAGCTTCAATGTTGGAGATAATGTAAAAGTTTTTGTAAGAATTAAAGAAGGTAGTAAGGAAAGAATCCAGGCATTTGAAGGAACTGTTATTAAAAAGCAGAATGGTGGAATTAGAGAGACATTCACTGTAAGAAGAGTAGCTTACGGAACTGCTGTTGAAAGAACTTTCCCAATGAATACACCTTTTATTGAAAAAATACAGGTAACAAGAAGAGGTAAGGTAAGAAGAGCTAAGTTATACTACTTAAGAGATAGAGTAGGTAAGGCAGCAAAAGTAAAGGAAAGAATATAGAAAGGACTATATGGTCCTTTTTTTTATACATTGATATAAATGAATATTCTAATATAGAAAGGATATGATAATATGACAATTAACTGGTATCCAGGACATATGGCTAAGACTAGAAGAAAAATAAAAGAAAATCTTAAGTTAGTTGATGCTGTAATTGAAATTAGAGATGCAAGGATAGTAACTTCTAGTGCTAATCCTGATATAGATGATATATGCATAAATAAACCAAGAATAATTTTGTTAAATAAAGCAGATTTAAGTGATGAAAAAATAACTAATGAATGGATTAAGTATCTTACAAAAAATAATATAAAAGTTATTGAAACTAATAGTGTAACTGGAAAAGGATTAAGAAATATAAAACCTGCACTTTTAGAGTTATTAAAAGAAAAGCATGATAGATTAAAAGCTAAAGGATTAAAAAAAATTACTATAAGGACAATGGTTGTGGGTATACCTAATGTAGGTAAATCATCATTTATTAATAAGATGGCAAATAATAAAATTGCAAAAACAGGTGATAAGCCAGGTGTTACTAAAAACAATCAATGGATTAAAACTAAAATAGGTATTGAATTACTAGATACTCCAGGGGTGCTTTGGCCTAAATTTGAAGATGAAAATGTTGGTTTAAATTTAGCATTTACAGGGGCTATTAAAGATGAGATTATGGATATTGAGGAACTTGCACTTAAATTAATAGAAGTTTTACAGAAGGATTATCCTGAAAGATTAATAAATAGGTATAAACTGGATAGCCTTGATGAAAATGCTCTTAATAATATGGAAAATATAGGACGAAAAAGAGGAGCAATACTTTCTAGAGGAAACATTGATTATAATAGGACAGCAGTTATGCTTTTAGATGAATTTAGAGGAGGAAAGCTTGGTGGAATATCTTTAGATAAACTTTAAAGAATGAACTCATTTTACTAAATTAAAAACTTCATATTCACATTTATAGACGTGGGGAACATTACAGAATTGATAAAGGATGATATTATGATAATTGATATAAATAAAATGAAAGTTAATGAGATTAGGAACATAGTAATAAATACTGAACAAAGTATCCATGATTATGATGTACAAATGATAAAAGATTTTATATATTCATTAAAAAATGATACTAGAAAATCAGTACAAAAATTAGCTAAAAAATTAAATAGTAACCTAAAAAAATATTTAAAAGAAATTGAAAGAGTTAAAAACATGTATGATTTTGACAAATCTTATGGTGAGTATAAATATATAGCTGGAGTTGATGAGGTTGGCAGAGGTCCATTAGCAGGTCCTATAGTTGCTGCTGCAGTTATTTTAAAATTAGATTATATAAGTTACAAAGAACTCATTTTGTACATAAATGATTCCAAAAAATTATCAATTCAAAAAAGAAAATTACTTAATGAAATAATTAAAAATAAAGCAATATCCTTTAGTATTGCAAGAATTGATAATGATATAATTGATAAGAAAGGGATTAGTTGGTGTAATAATAAGGTTTTTATTGATGCTGTGCATGGATTAAAAGTTAAACCTAATTTTGTTCTTAGTGATGGTTATGAAATTAAGAATTTTGATATAAACAATGAGGCTGTTATTAAAGGAGATCTTAAGAGTGCTTCAATAGCATGTGCATCTATTATTGCAAAAGTTTATAGAGATGCAATTATGCAAAAATATGCAGAAAAATATCCAAATTATGATTTTGTTAATAATGTTGGATATGGAACGCCCAATCATATTAATGCAATTAAAATGTATGGCAAATGTGATATACATAGAGAAAGTTTTATAAAGAACATTATAAAAAAGAGCTAGAAAAATTAAAATGGACCCTATGTCAAGGACATTATAAAAAAAGGGTTAAGCAGCAGTTAAAAGATGATTTCTAAATTGTTTAGGAGTCATCTTTTTTAATCCCCATTGACATCTATGATTATTATA
>Ga0114934_10000236_pt1 | contig 35094 bp, 30 predicted proteins | sample 4SBtaG_2_FD_99695 | JGI IMG/M metagenome (GOLD analysis project Ga0114934, IMG submission 99695) | Deep subsurface microbial communities from Kolumbo volcano to uncover new lineages of life (NeLLi) - 4SBTROV10_white metaG | ecosystem: Environmental > Aquatic > Marine > Volcanic ...
GAAACGCAGAGAGTAAGAAGTATCATGTAACGGCGAAAAATCATGGCAGCAAAACGTCTTGTTTGTAATGGGTATGGATATTATAGACAACAAATGATTTTTAGAATTCCTTTCAATAAAGAGTACCCATCTATAACTTTTGGTTCGTGTTATGGTGGCTATATACAATAGCCACCATAAATTTAATCAGGAAGAACCTCGCTCCTTAGGGTAGATTTATATTCCCAACGGACTTGTATCTGCCATTGGATCTTTTTCGTCTCTCCACAGGATGATATCTTCGACGAAAAAATTAAATGACCGGTCAGCCTCTTTTGTACCCTCTTTGAATAAATCCAGAATAAATAGGGCGCGCAGAACACCTCTCCGTCTATAGCCTCCATTTATCCGAGGTACGATTTGATCTCGCCAGGTGCCAAAGTTTATATAAGTACTCGGGTGTTGTTCGCCTTCGATCTTTGATTCTTCCTGCAAAGGTAAATGGGTATGCCCTTCGCCGTGAATCTGAAAACCATAATGTTGATAGATTTTCATAAAACTGGGGAATTTTTGCATATCTTTTAGACTGAGTCCTTTAGTATGATGACGATGAAAGAATGCCAAAATTTTCATAAGGCCGGCTATGGTTTTAATTTGCATGCCATGGCCTAAAGAATTCATTAGCTCCAGGGTCTTTTTTGCTGTTTTCAAACCGATACGCCGCTGTAACGGGGAGGTTTGATAAGTAAAATCCCAACTAAGCCAGTCGATTATGCAAGTGTAAATTGTCTCTTCTATAATTTGTATAGCTTCTTTTCCTTTTCCGTCGGATCGCATCTCTGCTGTTTTATGAAGAATTCTTGAAACTGCCGCATAGGTGGGTCGATAAAGGTCAAGCTCATCTATTATGCTATTTAAATCAGGGTCGTCTATCTCGTTATCTGCCAGTTGTTCTTTAACTTTATAAATAAAAGTAGATAAAACGCCCGCTGCAACGGTATCGCCAAAACAGGGTAAAAAGAAAGGTGAGTAGCGCAATTTTTGCCAAATTTCTGTGTTCCAGCCATCTTTTACCGACCAACCTGGCAAGTCGTTGGTTTTATCAACTACCCGACTATTTTCTGAATCCCGCCACTGACCGTGAGTGGTAAAAAATCGAAATCCGCGATCCCCATAATAGAAAGGTAGGTAAGGCGCTGTTCCAGCATCTGCGAACATTTTTTCATCGCCATACATTCGGCCTATAGCGAGTCGTTCTTTTGGGGAAATATCTTCAAGGTTGCGGCCCAGACCTTTCTCATAAAAATAAGTTAATGCTTTTTGGTCACAGAATAACTCTTTATCATGATTTCCCAGGGTAATGATGATTTTAACGTTCCCGGCGTTAATATTTTTCTCGCCAGGGTTGCGTTCATTGGTGTCTTTTTCCAGCTTGCCAGGTAGTTGTGTCAGCCAGTCAAAAAAATCTCTATGCTGAGTATCTACAATTTCGACAATGATGTCGTTAACAACTTTTGAGAATTCTTCTTGACGGTGTCGTTCCCAAGGGTAAATACCATTTTTTGCCCATTGTTTGCTGCGGATCATATCGATGATATCGCCGTCGAAAACAAGCAGTAATTCTTTAATTTTATATTTGATACAGCGTTGTAAGATGGTGGCGTAAAAAGCCTCCCAAGTCTCTTCTTTTAAATTTTGAAAACCTACCGTGCCGTCAGTTAAATGAATATCGCTGATACTGATACACATTCGACTCGGGCGATTTTCGGGTGGATCCTCAATTAATTCCAGGTAGCTGTTGCCTGGATCGTCTAGGCCGATAGACTTTTTTAAATTTTGCCAGAGGTTAATCAATTCGTTCGAGTTTTTAGTGGTTTCATTCATGTTCTTCCCTGTTTTGTGTTTTTAACGGTGTGGATTAAACTTTCAATAGAGAAATTGAAGGTATAGACGCTTCCTTATGGGTATATATCTACGCTACAAAATATACTCTTGGTTGGTTTGCTTGTCGATGACAGTGTGCCCTGTTTTGCATTGGATTAAGTCACCGAAGGAGCCATTGGAGTGGGTTACATCAACGGATTTTAACTATGTTGCGAATTCTCTAAACGTCGTTTTTAGACTTCCCCCAAAAACTGGCTAAAAGCGCCCCTGAAATATTATGCCAGATACTGAAAACAGCACCGGGTAAGGCTGCCAGTGATGAAAAATAGTTCATTGCCAGAGCCACACTAAGTCCGGAATTCTGCATACCGACTTCTATACTGACGGTTCTGCAGGTTTGTTCATTGTAGCCAAAACATTTGCTGACAAGATAACCGGCCATCAGGCCAGATGAGTTGTGGAGTATTACAGCAAATAAAATCAGGGGCCCGGCAGTGGCCAGGGAATCGGCATTGATCGCTACGATAATTGCGATTATGAATATGATTGACAGGGTTGAAATGAGTGGAAATATCGCCTGAATTGGAATTATAGTGCGACTGAAATAGCGATTAACCAATGTTCCGGCGAATACAGGCAGCAGCACTATTTGGGCGATACTCACGATCATTTTCCAGACAGGTACAGGTATTGTTTCGTGAAGATAAAAGTAGCTAATGGCTGGTGTTGCGAAAACTGCAATCAGAGTTGATACACTTGTGAGTAGAACCGACAGTGCAAGGTTTCCCCTCGCCAGGTAACAGATCACGTTGGATGCGGTACCACCTGCGCTGGTACCGACCAGCAGCATACCGATCGTTTGTGCGCGGCTTAATGCCAGCATATCTGAAATCCAGAACGCGGCGAACGGCATGAACAGGAATTGAGTAGAAACTGCGATGCCAACAATTCCCGGCCTTTTTAAAACATGGGTGAAATGTTCCCATGTCAGTGTCATTCCCATCCCAAACATGACTAGCGATAACAGCGGAACGATCCATGATTTAAAAGCCGAAAACGTAGAGGGTATACTGTAGGCAATGAGCGCCATTATGATAGCCCAAACAGGAAATAATGCGGTAATCTTGGTGGGGCTCATGAATTTTATGATTTAGCCGACAGGGCCTATTCAAATTGTTCTTTCTTTTGTTCTCTGACCAGTAGGTTCTGCACTGCTGTCGTGGGTGATACATTTTCGTACAGCACTTTGTAAACCTGTTCCGCGATGGGCATTTCAATTTTGTGTTTGATAGCCAGCAGGTGTAGTTCCCGGGCAGCCGATATTCCTTCTACTTCCTGGCCAATTTCTTCAATGATTTCATTAATTGGCCGCCCTTTGCCGAGACCGATACCCAATCTTCGGTTACGAGATTGATTGTCGGTACAGGTTAGAACGATATCGCCTAATCCAGCAAGGCCCATGAGAGTTTCCTGTTTACCCCCCAGAGCCTGGCCCAGTCTGATAAGCTCTGCCATTCCACGAGTGACTATGGCCGCTCGGGAATTTGCACCAAAGCCCAGTCCGTCGGCCGCCCCGGTTGCGATGGCCAAAACATTTTTGATCGCGCCACCCAGTTGGACACCGACTATATCGTCGCTGGTATAGACCCGGAAGCGTTGGTTGTGGATGATGGATGATAACAGGGAAGAAAATTCGTTGCTTGGTGAAGCGATGGTAATTGCAGTAGGCAGATTTTTGGCGACCTCCATGGCAAAAGTTGGACCTGATACCACGGCGACAGGTGTATTTTCAGATAATATTTCATAAACAGTTTTGTGTAATAATTGGCCGCTATTCGGGTCAAGTCCTTTAGTCACCCAAGCGATTCGTGTGGTCGGGTCAAGATGGGGCTTGATGCTTTCCAGGGTTGTTCGAAATGCATGGCTGGGTACAGCGACAAGTATGATTTCCTGCCCCTTTACACAGCTAATAAGATCACTAGTATATTGCAGGCTATCGGGTAGTTGTATAGCAGGAAGATATCGATCGTTCCTGTTGGTGAGCTGCAATGATTTAACATGCTCGGGGTTGCGCCCCCACAATAGAGTTTTATGGCCATTTCGAGCAGTCAACAGTGCCATGGCTGTGCCCCATGAGCCGGCACCAAGAACACATAAGGATGTCACGATAAATACTCTGAACTAGTTGATACTGTTAGTGGATGGAGCTTGTTGAATCTTCATTTGTTCAACATGCTGTGCGTAGAGTGAGTCAAAATTTACTGGTGCCAGGTGCATGGGAGGAAAACCGCCTTTAATCACCAGATCAGAAATAACTTCACGAGCGTAGGGAAAAAGCAGATTGGGACAGAAGCTTCCGAGTGTGGATCCCATTTCATCATCAGACAACCCGGAGATCGAAAAAATCCCTGCCTGACATACTTCGACCAGGTACGCAGTGGTTTCGGCGAGTTTTACGGTAACAGTAACGGTAAGTGCTACTTCAAACAGGCTGTCTTGCATAGAATGAGTATTACTGGACAAATTAACCTCAACCTGGGGTTCCCAGTTTTCCGAAAAAATCTGAGGCGAATTGGGCGCTTCAAATGATACATCTTTGACGTGTATCTTTTGAATCGAAATTAACTTGTCGGGTTGTGAGTCAGTGTCTGCCATAAATATGCCCGTGAATTATTATTGGGTGCCGGTGGATCCAAATAGGCCGATATGTATTGGCTACTTTCGATGTTTAGGCCTTTTCTTTCGAATGGGTAAATTCAGGTCTTCCCAGCCTTGCATGCCACCACTCAATAAATAAATGTTTTCAAAACCTGCTTTTGCAAGTTTTTTACAGGCTTCAGGTGACCGGGTTCCTGACTGGCAGGTAACGATTATAATTTTATCTCGGTGCTCGTCGAGTTCATTAATGCGTGTATCAAATTTTGTAACCGGAATATTCAGCGAATCTTCAATATGAGATTTTATGTGTTCACTGGGTTCTCGAACATCCAAAATAGTGACTTCTTTCGAATTCATGAGTCCAACTGCGCCTACTGCGCTTGTTAGTTGGTATTTGCGTGTCGCAGATTCGAAAAAGTCTTGTATCAACAGATACAAGATAACTGCCATGCTGGCAAAAAGAACCCAATGGTTTGTTGCAAATTCTATAAGACGATCCATTAATAATCCTGATATTTGATGATTTTTTGTTGGTTGGCAGTAATAATTAAGCGCTACCCGAAATGTTTAAATATCGGGATGACATTTTCGGCGCGGCTTGTTCATTTTTTTATTCCTACCGAATAGGAGGAATACATAACATTAAATTAAGCTCTATTTATAATTTCACGTCCAGCCTGGTCGTGACGGCTTGTACTTTAATGGTAAGCAGAACGGCTTGTAACGCTAAATTAAGCAGGCCCGGCTAGGTTCTTGTCGTGCATAATTTAAGATACAGGCACGACGTATGTTAAAAAAACCGATAGAATGATAACCTTTTTGTACATGATTTGCGAAATTGTGTCGGCAGATCAATGCTGGAAGACTATTCCTGGAATAGTGGTTGTAACGAGGCAGGCCTTAGGTTGAGCCAAATATTTTGATATAAAGTAGGGCGACGTAAAAAAATAACCGGAAGTTTGGGTTGGTCCGTTCATTCTTGTGCAGTCTTTCAGGAGCTAATCCGGGATAAAGAGCTTGCTGCGAAAAACAGGGTTTGGTTCGTTTCTCTGATTAAAATCAAAAAAGGTGACAGATATCCAACTCTTTGTTAGTCAAAATATGAACTCACAATTTTTTGTCTCCGTGACGGCTTCAATTTCAGAATAGCTTTTCAGGTGTTTGGATTTGTTAAAATTGTAACCCCAAAATGGAGATGATATCTTGAAGGTGGAAGGTTCCAAGCCAATGGTACTGGTCATTTTAGACGGGTTCGGGTGTGGTAAATCGACCCCGAATAACGCGATCACTTTAGCGGATACTCCTGTATGGGATTCTTTAATGAAGAATTCCGCGTATACCGAACTTACTTGTTCTGGAAGTGTCGTGGGTCTACCGGATAAGCAAATGGGTAATTCGGAAGTTGGACATCTGCACCTTGGCTCAGGGCGATTGCTGCCGCAGGACTATACACGTATTAATACTTCACTGGAGAACGGAGCATTCCAAACCAATGCAGTGTTTTGTGAAGCTTTGGATCAGGCACAGACTAGTGGAAAAGCGGTGCACATTGTTGGCTTGTTGTCGTCTGGTGGTGTTCATAGTCACGAAGATCATGTGCACGCATTGGTTGAGCTCGCGGTGAATCGTGGCAATAAAAATATCTTTGTCCACGCTTTTTTGGATGGTCGTGATACTTTTCCTAAATGTGCGGCAGATTCTGTTGATAAAATGGAAGCTGTATTCAATCGTATAGGTGCTGGGAAATTAGTGTCTGTAATTGGGCGTTTTTTTGCCATGGATCGAGATAATCGTTGGGATCGCGTTCAAAAAGCCTATGACCTGATTGTTCAAGGAGTATCTGAATTTCGCTGTAAGAGTGCTGCCGAGGCTGTGTGCAAAGCCTATGAGCGTGGTGAAACCGATGAGTTCGTTAAGTCTACAGCTATTGTAGCGGAGGGCGATGAACCTACTACGATTGAAGCAGGTGATGTCGTTATTTTTATGAATTTTCGTGCTGATCGAGTAAGGCAGCTAGTTCGTGCAATCAGTGAGCCAGGTTTTCACGGGTTTGCACGAGAGAAGGTGGTTCAGTTGGGTGCTTTGGTAACTTTAACGCCTTATCATTATACCTTCAATTTCCCTGTTGTGTTTCCTCGTAAAGATGTCGTTAATGGATTCGGAGAATACTTATCCACTATTGGATTAACCCAGCTCCGGCTCGCAGAAACAGAAAAATATGCTCATGTTACCTTCTTTTTTAATGGTGGAATTGAAGAGCCGTTTCCGGGGGAGTCCCGAATATTAATTCCTTCCCCAAAGGTGACTACTTATGATCAACAACCTGAAATGAGCGCAGAAGAAGTCACAGACCAATTGGTGGAGGCTCTGGAAAGTCGAAAATACGATATCATCATCTGTAATTATGCAAATTGTGACATGGTGGGCCATACTGGAGATATTCCAGCAGCTGTTGTTGCGGTTGAAACGGTAGATATGTGTCTGGGGCGGGTTTTAGCTGCATTGGATAGGGTCGAAGGGCAGATACTTATTACGGCGGATCATGGTAATGTAGAGCAAATGGTGGATCCAGTCAGTGGTCAATCACTGACTTCTCATACATTGAATCCGGTACCATTGGTCTACTATGGTGGAGATAAAAGCTTGGCAACTGGTGGCAACCTGGCAGATGTAGCTCCGACGATGTTGGAAATAATGGGTCTGAATATTCCAGCGGAAATGAGTGGGCGGTCGTTGTTACAGTAAAGAAAAATGGGGCGTTGGCATATTTATCAATCCAGGCTCATGTTCGTGCTGGCTGTATGTGCGGCATTCCAGGTGGGCGCAAATGAATCCCAGGAAAAACAACAGCAGTTACTGGAAATTCAATCACGAATTCACTTGGTTCAGAAATCACTGGGAAACCTGACAGTAAAAAAAAATTCGGTTGTGGCGAAACTGAGGGATAATGAGCGGCTATACGGAAACCTGTCTAAGACAGTAAATAAGCTTGAACAACAAATACTCGAGCAGGAACAGCGTTTACAGCTAGTGCGTGAGCAACGTGACGAAAAGAAAAACTTGATTCTAAGTCAAAAAACGTCTTTGAGTAAACAGATCAGAGCTGCACATGCCATGGGGCGTCAGGAGCACTTGAAGCTATTATTGAACCAACAGGATCCGGTTAGGGCGGGAAGAATGCTTGTTTATTATGATTATTTTAATAAAGCCAGACTTTCGCGAGTGAATGCCTTCAGCAAGATTTTGCAGGAATTAAAAAATGCCGAGGATGAACTTTTATTTCGCACCCAAAGTCTCACCGAGTTGCGTCAGGACAAAAAAACTGAAGCGGCAGCACTGATTAAAGCCAAATCGGAGCGAAAGCAGCTACTGACTAAGCTGGATAAAGAATATCGTAATAGAAATAATGAATTATTGAGGCTCAGGAATGATGAGCGCCAATTGCAGCGACTGATTCGCTCGATACAGAATGCGATGGATGATGTTCCGTATCAGTCAGTGTTAGTAAAACCCTTTAAACATTTACGAGGCCAATTAAAATGGCCGGTTAAGGGTAAATTGGAAAAACGTTTTGGCAATGCTCGACTGTCAGGGCGTTGGGAAGGCGTCTTAATCAAAGCGAAAGAGGGTGATGTGGTTCATACTGTGTCCAGTGGCCGGGTTATCTATGCTGATTGGTTACGCGGTTATGGAATGTTGACGATTATAGATCATGGTTCCGGGTACGTGACCTTGTATGCTTACAATCAAAGCCTTTACAAGGCTGCTGGTGATACAGTCGATGCTGGCGAGCCGATTGCTGCAGTTGGACGTAGTGGCGGACGCGCGAGTCCTGGTTTGTATTTTGAAATCAGGAAAAACGGAAAACCGGTCAATCCACAGAAATGGTGTCGTAAGGCGCGAAAAGGACGGGTGGGTTAACAAAACAGCTATTGCTTGAGTATCGATTTAGTGTGTAAGACTGTTTTGCTTACGGACGATAAGGTTTAAGAGTGGTTTACAGAGGTCAGTCAGGGAAGATTGATCTTTACTGCCTGTAAATGAAGAGTGAAAGATTACAAATATTTTGTATGTGGAGTGCGTAATTAATGGTTATCAATAGAAAAATATTCTTATTTTTAGCGGGAACAATCTGCGGTACTCTGATGAGCGTAGCCAGTTTGAGTTTTGCCACTCAACCTAATGCCGCAAAAAATATCCCTTTTGATGAACTTCGTACTTTTACAGAAGTGTTTGGGCGTATACAGAAAGACTATGTCGAGCCAGTCAAGGATAAAGGTTTGCTGGAAGATGCCATTCGCGGCATGCTTTCAGGATTGGATCCGCATTCAACCTATCTGAATGAAGAGCAGTATCAGGAATTGCGGGTTGGGACGACAGGACAATTCGGTGGATTGGGAATAGAAGTTGGTATGGAGAATGGTTTTATTAAAGTGATCTCACCGATTGATGATACACCGGCTCAACGCGCTGGAATAAAAGCCGGGGACTTGATCATTCGGATTGACGATAAACCGGTTAAAGGAACGTCTTTGGGCGATGCTGTTAAAATAATGCGCGGCAAGCCAGGCAGTGAAATAATCCTCACTGTTGTCAGGGAGGGGGTGGAGCAGCCATTGACAATCAAAGTGGTTCGAGCGGTTATAAGTGTAACCAGTGTAAAAAGTCGAATACTGGAAAAAGATTATGGCTACATTCGGATCAGTAGCTTTCAATCAAGAACGAGTGACAGCGTGAAAAGCGAAATTCTCAAGCTGAAACAGAAGAATAAAGGTGATATAAAAGGGTTGGTGCTTGATTTGAGAAATAATCCGGGTGGAGTGCTCAATGCTGCGGTCGGGGTGAGTGATACTTTTTTAAATAGCGGGTTGATTGTGTACACCGAGGGTCGTGTCGGAGATTCTCAAATAAATTTCAGGGCAACGCCCACTGAATATTTGAAGGGTGCGCCTATAGTTATATTGATTAATGCGGGCTCGGCGTCTGCGTCAGAGATTGTGGCTGGCGCGTTGCAAGATCAAAAGCGTGCCGTAATTATGGGTGATAAATCGTTTGGAAAAGGTTCAGTACAGACTGTAATCCCAACCAGTAATGGGGGTGCAGTTAAACTGACTACGGCTCGCTACTATACGCCGTCAGGGCGTTCAATTCAGGCAGAAGGAATTACACCCGATATCAAATTGTCACGAGTCAAGTTACAGGAGTTGGAAAAGTCTGGCTATGAACCTGTAAAAGAAGCAGATCTTTCAAATCACTTAACAAATGGAAAGGCTGGACGGAATAGCAAAAAATCAAGTGAAAAATCTGCAGCTAACGGTGATATTACGCGTGATTATCCTCTCAGTGAAGCGCTGAATGTTTTGAAAGGGATAAATATATCAAAGAGAATAGGTAGGGCGAAATAAAGATTGTTTGGTCAGTCCATAGATTTAGTGAGAACCAAGGGCGGGGGAGAGTCGTTTCTTCTCTCGGATGTGTGGCGAGCGGAGCGTTAGGTATTCGCTAATAACAAATTATGGAATGGCTTGTGATTTTTCCAACGATAGGTTTCAAAATCCCGCGCATCGGTGGAGAGTATACGTCCATGACCAAGCTCTTCGGCCAAAATGACTAATGAAGCGTCGGCCAGATCCATGGGTAGATCGGCGTATTTCTGCATTAGTTGCTGAATTCGTCCTAAATGCTGCAGGCCTATATCATAAACCTCTATGTAATCAGCGTTTAATGCCATAATGAAGCGCAATTGGCTTTGTACGCCAAGGGCTTTTCCTAGTAAATAACAGGTTTCTGTTATTACCGGCCAGGTTGTAATGAGTTCTTCATTTAAGGCTGACGTAACGCTGATCGTTTGTTGGTGAAACCTGTCTTTAGGATTAAAAAATGCGTACCAAAATCCGGTATCACTCAATACCATATTTTTCTTTCCAGCCCTGATATAGATACTCTTTATAATTCACCGATAAGTCTTCTGGTCCTTTAGCTGTTCCTGCCAACATTTCAATCAATTTTCGGTTTTTCTCTTTTCCGCTTAATGCGGTTTTTTCATAGAGTAAATCCAGCGCTTGTTTGATTATCTCTGTTGTATTCAAATCGGTTGCCTGCTGAATGGCCTTGAATTTTTGTTTATAATGGTCATCAATACGCGCATTGATTCGCACTTTACACCTCTTGTCTGACGTTTGTCATACCGATTATAGCATTATATTGATACTTGCCGAATGTCTTCGAATGTTTTAGACCAAACATTACTCAAACTGACTATTACTGATATTTAGCAGTAAATTCCGTTAAAGCAGCTAAGGCGCTATCGGTGTCTTCTGATTCGGCAAGTTCGAATGAGTTGATGCCAACTCTGGAAAGGAAGAAAATCTGATCGCGTATAAAATGCCCTGTTGCTCGCAGTTCGCCTTGATATTTTAACTGGTCGCGAAGAATGCGCGCGGTTGAAAACAGCCTACCGTCGGTAAATGCGGGAAAATCCAGTGCAATTAGCTGGAAATGATTGAGTAAGGCCTCAAAATCTTCAGTTTTGTCTTCAGAAGAAAGTCTTAAACCAATTTTGCCCTGTCTGCCTTTGAATGCGTTTTGATTCGACTTCCAGTGATCAATAGTTACAGTAATGTTGCCGTCAGGGATGTCCTGGGAATTATCAATATGTTGCCAGTCGTTCTGGCTAACCTTTTTGTCTTTAATGAGCTGCATAGACTTTTTCTTTAAATGGTTTGATGCCGGTACGCTTTACCGTGGCTAAAAAATCTTCGTCTTCATGCCGTTGTTCGGTGTAGACTTTTAGAATAATAGATAGAGCCTGGACGACTTTATTTTTGGCAACGGCTGGTCCAAGTCGCTGTCCCAGAGCGGCATCCTTTTCTGATGAGCCGCCCAAAGTGATTTGATACCATTCTACGCCTTTCTTGTCGACGCCCAATACGCCTATGTTGCCAACGCTCTGGTGTGCGCAGCCGTTCATACACCCGGAAATGTTAATTTTAATCTCACCAAGATCATGAATGTAATCGAGGTGGTCAAAAACCTGGTTTATTTCAGATGCGATACCGATTGATCCGGCATTTGCAAGGCTACAGAAGTCGAGGCCGGGGCAGCAGATCAAATCTGTTACCGTGCCAATGTTTGGAGTGGCTAAATTCAGTGAATCCAGCTGTTTCCACAGAGAGTAAAGGTCAGCTTGTTTGACGTCGGCAAATAACAGGTTTTGTCGATGTGTGCTGCGAATAAAGCCGTAACAATATTGATCAGCAAGATCTGCAACCGAGTCTAACTGTATGTCACTAATATCGCCAGGTGGAGCGTTGGGTGGCTTCATGGACAGGTAAACGGCGGCGTAGCCGGGAATCTTATGTTTTACTGTGTTGTATTTAATCCAGTTTGAGAAATCCGCGTCATTTTCTGTGCGAGTCGCAAACTGGGTATCGTCATTGCCAATGGATTCATATTCCAAAGGTTGAAAGTGATTCTTTATCCTGTCGATCTCGCTAAGATTCAGTTCCAGACTGTCTTTTATTTTCCCCCATTCTTCTTCTACCAGTTGTTTGAATGGTTCCAGGCCTGTTTCTCGAACGGTGATCTTGATACGAGCTTTGTACTTATTATCCCTTCGTCCCAATAAGTTGTAGACCCTGAGAATGGCTTCAAGGTAAGACAGAAGGTGTTTCTTTTCCAGGAAGGGTCTGATGGTTTGTCCAATGACTGGTGTTCTACCTAAACCACCACCGACCAGGACTTCAAAGCCGACAGCGCCACTGTTATCTTTTACAAGATAAAGTCCGATGTCATGAAGTTGGGTTGCGGCGCGGTCATTTTGTGAGCCGGATACCGCGATTTTGAATTTCCGGGGGAGGAAAGCAAATTCAGGGTGAAGGGTGGACCATTGTCTTATAATTTCGCAGTAGGGTCTTGGATCTTCAATCTCATCAGGGGATATACCCGCCAAAGGGTCGCTGGTGACATTTCGGATACAGTTGCCACTGGTTTGTATCGCATGCATTTGAACAGTGGCTAAATCGGCCAAAATGTCAGGTACGCGTTCCAGCTTTGGCCAATTTAGCTGAATATTCTGGCGCGTTGTAAAATGAGCGTAATTTTTGTCATAAGTTCTAGTAATATGTGCCAACATACGTAGCTGGCGAGATGAAAGCAGTCCGTAAGGCACGGCAATTCTAAGCATTGGCGCATGGATTTGAATGTATAATCCATTCATTAGTCGTAAAGGTCGGAACTGGTCTTCGCTTATTTTTCCATCAAGATAGCGCTGTGTTTGGTCGCGAAACTGTGCGACTCTTTCTTCTACCAGCGTTTGGTCTGTTTCGTTATATTGGTACATATATTTAAAAGGTTTTTTCGTTGTGCAGAGCTAAAAATAAACAAATCGCACTTGAATTTGCATGGAATATGATACTACGAGCAGTAGAAAATAAAAAAATAATATAAAACAATTTTATTAGATCATATGTGCATAAGAAAAGATTTTGCTCATGCGGATGTTTTTTTCTTGTATTGGCTCGATTAATTCGTTATCTTCCATATTAAATTAATAAGAATTTGTAGGTACATGAAGTATCTATGTTTTCAATGGATTCGTAGTAATGAAGTTTCAATGAATCGGCTGGCTTGTGTCTGATATTTCCTGGTAAAACACGCTGTTGTAGATTTTTTTTGATTACAATCTGTGTAAATTTAGTACTCTATTCTGTAGACAAGATAATTTCTATAACCTATTATTTTTTAAGAGCAAATCATACTTAAATAAGGGGGTAGTTTTGGCGCGTTTAATCTTATCAATTTTTCTTATAGGGCTGCCCGATTTGGCATTGGCTGCGGAAACACTGGGAACCACAGGTACTGAGCGAGCCATATTTTGCATCCTGATTTTTGTTATTTCATATATATTCGTAATAACAGAAGAATTTACACATTTACGTAAATCTAAACCAGTCATACTTGCTGCCGGGATCATTTGGGGGCACGTTGCTTTTATGGCGAAGGAAGCCGGAGTGCCTCCCGAGCAGGTTCATGCTGCCTTAATGCACAATCTGGAAGAATATGCGCAGTTGTTTCTATTTCTTCTGGTTGCTATCACTTATGTGAATGCGATGACGGAACGACATGTCTTCGAAGCTTTGCGTTCCTGGTTGATCAGCAAAAATTTTAGTTATCGCAAGTTGTTTGTGGTTACCGGAGTCATTACATTTTTTCTTTCTGCGGTCGCGGATAATTTAACCTCGGCGCTGCTGATAGGTGCTGTAGTTATGGCCGTAGGTGCAAGTAACCCGGTTTTTGTGAGTATTGGCTTTGTGAACGTGGTCGTGGCGGCAAATGCCGGGGGCGCTTTTAGTCCGTTTGGAGATATTACAACTCTAATGGTCTGGCAATCCGGCAATGCGACATTTTTTCAATTTTTCACCTTATTCATTCCATCAGTTGTGAATTATGTCGTGCCTGCGGCGTTTATGTATATGGCTGTGCCAGATGAAATGCCCGCGGCTCAAGGCGACGGTAGTCTGGTGCCTTTAAAGCATGGTGCGATTACTGTGTGTATATTGTTTGTATTGACAATAACTATGGCAGTGAGTTTCGAAAATTTTCTTCATTTACCACCGTTTCTCGGCATGATGACGGGGTTGAGCCTGCTGATGATTTATGGTTATCGATTGAAAACAATGACACCTGAAAGTAATTATGACATTTTTAAAAAGATCCGGGACTCCGAATGGGATACATTGATGTTTTTCTTTGGTGTTGTATTTTCTGTGGGTGGTCTGGGGTATATTGGTTATCTGGCTATGGTGTCCAATGGCATGTACGGCGGTCTTGGTCCAACCTTTGCCAATATTCTGGTCGGAGTATTATCCGCGATTGTAGATAACATACCAGTTATGTTTGCGGTATTAAGTATGCAGCCGGAAATGGATTTATATCAGTGGCTATTGGTTACTCTGACTGCAGGTGTGGGCGGATCAATGCTGTCGATTGGTTCAGCGGCTGGTGTTGCCCTCATGGGGCAATCGAAGGGTATGTATACATTCTTCACGCACATGAAATGGACGCCGGTGATCGCACTGGGGTATATCGCGAGTATTTTTGTACACTATTTAGTCAATGGCTGAGTTTCTGCTTGTTACTTTGGCGGAAGAATTTATCGGCAAATTAAAACTTGCCTGACAGTTTATTTGATGGTTTGTTATTTCAGGCCGGATCCGTTTACAGGATCCGGCCTGAATGTTTGTTCCAACATGGATTTTGTAGTTTTGGAAACTAATTTGTTTTTCAGTGCCGATTTGGTGCTGCGAATATTTACATAGCCCATAACCCTTCTGTTTTTGTGCCTTGAGCCAGGATGAGGAATCCGGCGTAGCTTCGGAGATTAATTCCAGCAGGGGACAAGGTTTGCCCGAGGCAGCTAGCCTAAAAACCAATATGGCATTACCCGGTTAGGCGCAATCAATTGCTATATTATGCGACAGTTTGAAATTCCTGGTGCGAATAGTCGATTTGTGAGTTGGAAACAGTCATTTGGATTGTTTGTTCATCCCCGCGTGATAACCATGCTGTTTCTGGGGTTTTCTGCTGGAATACCCCTGTTATTGATCTTCTCATCGCTTTCTTTGTGGTTGCGCGAAGCGGGTGTGGAGCGGTCAGCTGTGACTTTTTTCAGTTGGGCTGCACTGGCCTATTCCTTTAAATTCGTTTGGGCGCCATTGGTTGATTGCCTGCCTATACCCGTGCTAACAAATAGTTTGGGTAGGCGGCGCGCCTGGTTGTTATTTGCCCAAATTGCTGTAGCGGGGGCGATCGTGCTTATGGCGCTGGTTGATCCGTCCAGTAGTCAGGAAAATTTGCTCATGATGGCATGGGCGGCAGTTTTTCTGGGCTTTTCTTCAGCAACTCAGGATATCGTAATTGATGCTTACCGAATTGAATCTGCTGAGAGTAGCCTGCAGGCCATGATGTCATCATCTTATATTGCTGGCTATCGCGTAGGTATGATCGTATCCGGAGCGGGCGCATTGTTTCTCGCCAACGAATTCGGGACATCTATAGGCGCATACGATTATAGTGCATGGCGTACCACATATTTGTTGATGGCCACTGTGATGCTGGTCGGAGTGGTGACAACGCTAATTATTGACGAGCCTGCGGGAAGTAATCAAAACAGGTCGTTATATAGTGCAGGAGAATATACTCGTTTGGTCGCTTTATTTCTGGTACTGGTTGCGTGTTTTGTCGGGATATTTTTTCAGTCAGCGGAAACTGCTGCACAGATTCGTGTTGTTCTCTCTGAAAGTTTGAAAAACCAGAGTCTGGCTGTTTACTTAGTGGCTTTTGGGATCGAAGTGCTTCGCCTGGCTGTTGCGGTCATTAGCGTTGCATTGGTCGCCTTTTTTGCGGATTTGACGGGTGTCGTTAACCGAAAAATGGTTAGAGAAAGCTACATTGAACCCGTCCTGGATTTTTTTCAACGGTTTGGGCTAAGGTCAGCAATTTTGTTATTGGCGCTCATTGGGTTGTACAGGATTTCGGATATTGTTCTTGGGGTGATATCGAATGTTTTTTTTCAGGATATGGGGTTTAGCAAAACAGAAATTGCCAGTGTAGTGAAAACTTTTGGTTTGATTATGACTCTGGTTGGGGGTTTTTTGGGTGGAATGTTGACTGCCCGGTTCGGAGTGATGCGAATTCTTTTCCTCGGAGGCATATTAACTGTATTGACGAATCTTTTGTTTATGATCCAAGCTTCTGCGGGACACGATGTGTTTGTGCTGTATTGTGTGATATCGGCTGATAATTTATCTGCAGGTCTGGCCAGCGCGGCATTTATTGCCTTCCTTTCGGGGTTGACAAATGTGTCATTTACGGCGATGCAATACGCAATTTTTAGCTCGTTAATGACGTTTTTTCCAAAAGTGCTTGGGGGATATTCGGGTACAATGGTTGAGGCAATGGGTTATTCTCAATTTTTCCTTGTGGCTAGTATTATGGGGCTTCCGGTGCTTGGTTTGATATGGATGTCCGCTAAAGTTTTCGATTTTCAGGCAATAAAAAATCATTAACTCTGTCTGTTCTTAGGGTGTATAGTCATAGTCGATTATTAACGGCGCGTGATCTGAAAATCTTGCGTCTTTGTATATATGTGTCGTTCTTGCCAGGTTTCCCAGTGACAGTGTGACGACCTGGTAATCGATTCTCCAGCCGACGTTATTTTTCCACGCCTGTCCCCGATTAGACCACCAAGTGTACTGATTGGCTTCGTCGTTAACGGTTCGAAAAGCATCTACCCACTGGTTAGTGCCGAATAATTCATCCATCCATGCGCGTTCTTCTGGCAGGAAACCAGAGTGGTTTTGATTTGAGCGCCAATTTTTTATGTCAATTTTTTTATGAGCGATATTCCAGTCTCCGCAAATAACGTAGTTCCTTCCTGATTCGATGCATGCGTCTAAAAAAACCTTGAACCGGGCAAGAAAATCAAATTTTATTGTTTGGCGTGTTTCGCCGGAACTGCCAGACGGCATATATAAGGAAATAACACTCAGGTTACCTAATTGAGCTTCAATAAAGCGCCCTTCGTTATTAATTAATGGCCAATTGAGGGTATCGATAATCAGGTCGGGTTGTTTTATCGAATATAGAGCGACGCCACTATAGCCTTTCTTTTGTGCGTCTTTGTAATAGCAATAATAGCCCGTTGGCCAAAATGCTTTGGCTTGAATTTGATGGACTTGGGCTCTGGTTTCCTGAAGGCAAACAAAATCGGCATTCTGTTTATCCAGCCATTGAAAGAAGCCTTTTCGTTCGGCGGCACGAATTCCATTCAGGTTCAGGGAGATAATACGCATATTTAGAGTCTTTTGGGTCAAGAAGCGCTTAATTATTAGTTTATCCTCGTTCTCGCAAAGGGTTTATAGAATAACAATATTAAGGTTGCGCTGGCATGGTTGGTGTGTTGTCAGGTTGCGATAATTGCATAAATCCATTAAAGTAACAGGTTCACTTAAAAAAATATCACTAGTAGAGTTTAAGGTAGGGTTCTTTGCCATGAGACAGGAAATACATCCAAAGTATGAGACGATTCGCGTGACGTGTAGTTGTGGGAATGATTTCGAGACCAGTTCGACATTGTGTAAAGATTTGCACTTGGATGTTTGTTCTGCCTGCCACCCATTTTACACTGGAAAACAAAAAATAGTTGATACTGCCGGGCGGGTAGATAAATTCCGCCGCAAATATGGAAACTCTTAGTATGAGTGAAGAAGTGACTGAACAAACAGTTACTCAGGTGTTCATGAGAACTGTTGGTGCTCTGGAGGACAAGGGTGGTTATAGTGCCTAAGAAAACAATAACTGTAAGTGATAGCAGCAACGAGAAATCAGTGGAATTTCCGTTGTTAGATGGAACCCTTGGACAGCCAACTGTCGATATTCAGTCGCTGAGTCCGAATATGGGGTATTTTACTTTTGATCCGGGCTTTGCGTCGACGGCAAGCTGTAAAAGTGATATCACTTTTATTAATGGGGAAGAGGGAATTTTACTATATCGAGGATATCCCATTGATCAACTGGCTGAAAAGAGTAATTTTCTGGAGGTTTCCTATTTGTTGATGAACGGAGAGTTGCCCACCTCTGCTGAATTTGCAACTTATGAGGGCGAAATAAAGTGGTATTCCAAGATTCATGAAAAACTTCGGGGGTTTATAGAAGGGTTTCATTACGATGCTCATCCAATGGCGATGATGGTGGGTGTAGTGGGTTCTTTGTCCGCGTTTTACCATAGCGAGATGGACGTGGATGATCCCGAACACAGAAGAATATCTGCACTTCGGATGTTGGCGAAAATGCCGATTATAGCCGCTGCCTGCTACAAGCACAGTAAGGGCGATCCGTATGTATATCCTAGAGGTGATTTAGGTTACTGCGAAAATTTTCTGAATATGATGTTCGCCCGTCCATCCGAACATTTTTTTATTGACGAAGGGCAATATATGGATCCGGTGGCGGTGAAGGCTTTGGATCTTTTATTTATTCTTCATGCAGATCACGAACAGAATGCGAGTACGTCAACAGTACGTCTTGCGAGTAGTACCGGGGCCAATCCCTATGCGTGTATAGCTGCGGGAATCGCCGCCTTATGGGGGCCTGCTCACGGTGGTGCAAACGAAGCAGTATTAAGTATGCTGGAAGAAATTGGAACGATTGATCGAATTCCGGAATTTATTGCTCGTGCCAAGGATAAAGATGATCCATTCAGACTTATGGGTTTTGGACACAGAGTTTACAAAAACTTCGATCCGCGAGCGACAATTATCCGAAAAACCTGTCATGAACTGCTAGAGAAACGATCTACAGTGGATCCTTTGTTTGAGTTAGCGATGGGTTTGGAACAAGTTGCCCTCAATGATGATTATTTTGTTGAAAGGAAGCTCTATCCGAATGTTGATTTCTATTCTGGAGTTATTTACAAAGCATTGAATATCCCGGTTGAAATGTTTACTGTCATGTTTACAATCGCGAGAACCGCCGGTTGGGTTTCTCATTGGTTGGAGTTAATGGCTGATCCGAGCAGACGCATAGGACGACCACGACAACTTTATACAGGCAGCGGCATGCGAGATTATACGTCTGTTGATGATCGAGGCGGGGCCTGATCCCATCATTAAATTTTAAGTCATCCGGTTGCGAACGCTGTTCAGTGATACGACTCGAAGCTGGGATTTGTTGTTAAAAGTCTGGTGAAATGCTTGTGGAGGTAAACAAAGTAGCCTGATTGTGGTCTCGTCCGCTACCAGTTGTAAAGCGGGGTATTCTTTGTTGCTAAGTTTGTGCGAGATTTCTTTGAAAGGAATACTGCTGTTATATAGTTTTATCATGATTTCTTCCGGTGTCTTTATTGGAAGGTAGAGAATTATGTCATTGTATTGGCCAACGTGGCCATGCAAAATATTTTCAGTCAGATAGGGCTTAAAGTCTTTTAGAAACTCCATAACCTCCAGGGCTATAAAACGCAGTTTTTGCTGTTGTGTCTGGTGAGTGTTTTTGTTGAACAGCTGCGTATGTTGTTCAATAGCAGATTCTATTTCTTTGTTTTTCGGTAAGTATTTTTGACCGGAGAAGCCTAATCTGTCAGCGGCCTTGGTTTTCGCTGTTAAGTAATCATTAATTCCTTCATCGATAATTACTTTTGCTGATTCCTGGGCGATGAGCTCGCGAATTTTATTGTCCGTTTTTGTCAAAACAGATCCTGAATTTCCGAATTTTCGGAGTCATCAGAAGCATAAGGGTATATGCCTCGAGAAGGAATACCCGATCCTGGAGCGTATTCTTGGCGAAAAACTTCTGCGATTGAGCCCGGATTTTCCGGTGAGGCCAATAATCCAGAGAATTTATTTACGTTAACTGTGACAATTCCTTCAGGTTTTTCAACTTCTTCCACTTCGGTGAATTTTAGCGCTTCTTCCGTGTAATATATCCACATGGGCAAGGCTGCTTTGCCGCCAGTCTCACGGTTACCCAGTGGTTTCGATGAGTCAAATCCGACCCAGGCTACACTGGTCATAGTAGGCGAGAATCCATTAAACCAGGCATCTCTTTGGTCATTTGTCGTTCCCGTCTTTCCGGCAATGTCCGAGCGCCCCAAGCGCTTGGCTTTTACGGCCGTTCCGCGTTGCACAACATCTTTCAGCAAGGACAACATCAGGTAGTTTATTTGCGGGGACATGACCCTGGGAGCGAATATTTCATTTTGCTCACCCATTTCGCCGCAGTTTGGGCAAGCAGTTTTGGGAATCGCTTCCCTGACTATATCCCCATTTTCAGTTTCAACACGTGATATGAAATAAGGATCAATTAAGAATCCGCCGTTTGCGAATACAGAATAAACTCTTGCCATTTGTAGTGGTGTTGCGCTTCCACTACCCAGCGCCATTGATAGTGTTCGGGGAATTTGATTTTCAGGAAATCCAAAACGCCTGGCCGATATGACGGCCTGGTCAATACCAATTTCACGAAGTAAACGTATAGATACCAGGTTTCGGGATTTCCTGAGTGCAACACGTAATCGCGTTGGCCCGTGGAATTTGCCGCTATAATTTTTAGGCCGCCATACTTTAGAGGTCCATGGATCTACATAAACCAGTGGTGCATCGTCAATAATGCTTGCAGCGGTAAATCCTTCTTCCAGAGCCTTAGTGTAGATTACAGGTTTAAATCCCGATCCGGGTTGTCGTTTCGCTTGAATCGCCCGATTATATTTGCTGTGATAGAAGTCAAATCCTCCCGCGAGAGCAACAATTCCACCGTCTGCGGGATTCAGCGATACTAATGCACCGGAAACGCTGGGTACTTGAGCAATGACCCATTGGTTTTCATGGTCTAACCGGACACGGATTATGTCGCCAATGGAAACTATATCAGATGCTTTTTTTGGTGATCTTCCACGTCTGTTTTCGGAGCGGTATTTTCTTGTCCATTTCAGGCCTTCCCACGGTATTTGAATGGATTGTCTGTTTCCAATATAGGCTGATATTGATTTGTCTTCCATGGCCTGGACGACCGCCGAGCGTGTGTCACCAATCTTGGGAAATTCTTTTAATTTTAAATCTATTTGACTAAAGTTTTGAATGTCCAGGGGACTAATGTTTCCTTCAGGGCCTTTGTAACCATGTCGTTCGTTATAATCATGTAACGCTCGATGAAGTGCTTTGCGTGCGGAAATTTGTAATCGTTCATCGAGTGTGGTGAATACTTTGTATCCGCCGGTGTATGCATCCTCTCCAAAATCCTTAACCATTTTATTTCGGACCATTTCTGCAACATAAGCAGCAGAAAGTTGGACAGAATAAGTATGAGTTTTTGCAGTTACGGGTTGTTTGACAGCATCCTTGAATTTGGTTTGGGAAATAAAATCCAGAGTTTGCATCCGACGTAAGACATAGTCACGACGTTCAATGGCTCGTGTTGGGTTGGTCAGGGGATTAAACCGGGAGGGAGCTTTGGGTAACCCTGCAATCATTGCCCATTGGGCAAGGCTGAGATCCCAAATTTTTTTCCCGTAATATACCTCTGCTGCTGCACCGATCCCGTAGGCTCTGTGCCCCAAATAAATTTTGTTCAGATACAGTTCGAATATATCTTGCTTGCTCAGTTGTTGTTCAATTTTTAGAGCGAGGAAAATTTCTTTAATTTTACGTGTGAATGTTTTATCTCGGGACAGGAAGAAATTTCGAGCGACTTGCATGGTAATAGTGCTGCCACCCTGGCGTTTTTTTCCAGTCAGTAGAAGTTGAATCCCAGCTCGGAGCAGTCCTTTGTAATCAACACCGGGATGGCTAAAAAATCGATCATCTTCGGCAGCCAGGAATGCCTGGGTTAGTTGTTCCGGCGTTTCTGAAAAAGCAACGGGGATACGTTTTTTTTCCCCGTATTGAGCGATTAATTTACCGTTCTGACTATATATTCTGAGCGGTATTTGTAATTGTATATCTATCAATCCGGTAATATCCGGTAGGTCCGGTTCAATATTTCTGTAGACTATGTAGACGGTTGCAATTGGTATCACCGCTATGAGTATCATTATAATAGCCAGATAGCGGAACCAACTGCGAGAAAAAATAGAATTTTTTGAGTTTGAAACTGTCACGCAAAATACCATAATAGGTAAGAGCAAACGGATTTTTTGGCTGTCAAAAGTGAATTGGTTAACAAATTGATGTGTTTCAATATTAAAATTTTCAATTACTACTATACTACAGGATACATGGCCTATGTCGGTTTATATTTAATTGTAATATACTCGATACTGATTGGACCCTTGTCGATGTCAGTTGGCATTAAAATATGTAACACTATGGAATTATTATGGTTTTCTTAAAGCGGAAAAAGCCGCCGTTAATTGGAATAGATATAAGTTCGGCAGCGGTAAAACTTCTTGAATTAAGTAAAAGTGGATCCCGTTATCGGGTCGAAAGTTATGCAGTTGAACCCTTACCTCAGGATGCTGTTGTTGATAGGAATATAGCAAACGTTGAGACAATCAGCGATACTATAAAAGCAGTCTTAAAGAATTCTAATAGTCGCCAAAAGCATGTTGCAGTGGCAGTTGCCGGATCTGCAGTCATTACTAAAGTTATTTCAATGCCTGCATCCCTGACCAATGATGAATTGGAAGGGCAGATTGAAATGGAAGCTGATCAATATATCCCTTATTCTCTGGACGAAGTAAGCCTGGATTTTGAGGTTCTCGGACCCAGCGAGAAGAATTCGGAAATGGTTGATGTTTTGCTTGCCGCGTCAAGAAAGGAAAATGTTGAGGATCGGGTTGCGGCGCTGGACATTGCTGGTTTAAAAGCCAAAGTAGTTGATGTTGAAGCGTATGCAATGGAAAATACTTTTTCATTGATTGCGGATCAGTTACCGGATGGGGGGGACCATCAAACCATCGCAATTGCCGATACCGGTGCAACCATGACAACATTAAATGTTATTCATGATAATCGGATAATTTATACGCGAGAGCAGGGGTTTGGTGGCAAGCAACTTACCGAAGAAATTCAGCGGCGCTACGGGTTGTCGTACGAAGAAGCCGGGTTGGCGAAGAAACATGGTGGTTTACCGGATAATTATGTTTCAGAGGTGTTGGAGCCATTCAAAATGGCGATGGTTCAACAGATCGGTCGGTCGTTACAGTTTTTTGTTTCATCCAGTGTCCATCGGGGTATAGATACGATAGTGCTTGCGGGTGGTTGTGCTTCAATACCCGGTATAGATCATATGGTGGAAGAGCAGCTTGATACTCCCACGATAGTTGCCAATCCGTTTATAAATATGGCTTTATCCAGTCGTATAAAACCTCAAACTTTAAGTAATGATGCTCCGGCGATGATGATCGCCTGCGGATTGGCGTTGAGGAGTTTTGACTGATGGCTAGAATAAATTTATTACCGTGGCGTGAAGAGCTCAGAAAGCAGCAGCAACAGGAGTTTCTTGGTGCTGTATTGAGCGTAGCGGGATTGACCATGTTTTTTATGTTCATGGTTCATAGTCATATAGAAGGCTCTATCGATAACCAGAATTCTCGAAATCAATATCTAAACAGGGAAATAACCAAGCTTGATAAAAAGATAAAAGAAATAAAAGAATTAGAAGATAAAAAAGCCAGATTTATTGCGAAAATGGACGTTATTCAACAACTTCAGGGAAGTCGCCCTGAGATTGTTCATTTATTCGATGAAGTAGCGACCACTATTCCGGAAGGTGTCCATATTAACGAGTTTAAACAAAAAGGTTCACTCCTTACTCTGGATGGCGCGGCCCAATCTAACGCGCGTGTCTCGGTGTATATGAGGAACCTGGAAAATTCTCCCTGGTTGGCAAACCCGAAATTATCCGTTATTGAAACCAAAGGTAGTGCTAATCAAGGGCGGGTGAGTAAATTTAATCTCAGCGTAAAACAAGAAAAACAGAAGAAAAAGAACAAAAATGGGGGTGCCTCATGAACCTTTCAGAGGTCAATTGGGAATTAGACGCGGCTGGAACCTGGCCGCTTCCTGTGAAAATCGCAACAGCGATCCTTATCTGTATACTCGTAGTTGGTTTGTGGATCAAGCTGGATACAGTCGATCAGTTATCGTCATTAGAGCAGGAAGAAAAGAAAGAGGTTGAATTAAAAAAGACATTCGAAACAAAACAGAAAAAAGCCGTAAACCTTGAGGTTTATAAAAAGCAGTTGGAAGAGATTCAGGAATCATTCGGTACAATGCTTCGGCAACTTCCTGATCGAACCGAAGTTGCCAGCCTTCTAGTTGATGTCTCGCAGACAGGGCTTGCGACTGGTTTGGAATTTGAACTTTTTAAACCTCAAGGTGAGGTTAAAAAGGAGTTCTATGCCGAACTACCCATTAATGTCCGTGTCGTGGGTAGTTACGAGGAATTCGGAACTTTCGTCAGTGGTTTGGCTTCATTACCCAGGATTGTTACGATTCATAACGTCAATATCAAATCGCATCAAGGTAAAGCATCTAAAAAATCTCAGGAAGTTAAAGCAGCAAAAAAAATAATGTTAATGGATGCAGTAGTGAAAACTTATCGTTATCTGGATGATGCCGAACAGGCTGCAGCGAGCAAGAGGAAGAAAAAAGGCAGAAGAAAAAGAGGTAGAAAAAAATGAACGGTCGTTTTCAAAGTATAGGCGCGTTCCCGGGATTGAGGGATATTACGCTGATGTTGGTTGTAACCAGTGTGCTAGGTGGGTGCAACAACAGCGATATGTCAGACCTTAAATCTTATGTTTCACAAGTGAAATCGCGCGAAAAAGGCAGTATAGAGCCGCTACCTGAAATAAAGACAGTGGAGACTTTTGTATTTAAGCCTGCTGGGTTAAGAAATCCATTTATTCCAATGGAAACAACTGAAGATACCAGCTCTAAGATAACCGTTCAAAATGGAATCAGGCCAAATACTGTTCGTGCTAAAGAAGAATTAGAGACATACAGCTTAGATAGCCTGCGAATGGTTGGTACGGTCAATATGTCATCTACACTTTGGGGGCTTGTGCAGGCAAATGATGGCACAATTCATCGTGTACGTAACGGTAATTATCTTGGACGTTACCATGGCAAAATTATACGGATTATGGAAAACCAAATCGAACTGTTGGAGATTATACCCGATGGCCCTGGAACTTGGCGTGAGCGGCAGGCGTCTGTGAAACTGTCAGAGTAATGGATGAGGAACTAGAATGAACAGTAGTCAAAATTTATCGCATCAACAATCTGGTGTTTTCATGCGGCAGCGTAAAAAATATATCTTGGTGGGATTGTTAGTTCTAATTCTGGCGCATGCGGGAATGGTCATAGCTGATACGTCGACGTTGGAGTCTGTAGAATTCTCATCAATGCCGGGTGACCAGCTTCAGTTCCAGTTTAATTTTGATAGTCCTGCGATCGAGCCGAAGTTATTTCATACTGATAATCCAGCGCGCATCGCTCTTGATTTTCCTGCTGTATCCAATGGATTAAGAAAAAAAATGATTCCTGTGAATGTGGGAATTGCCAGCGGCATTCATGCTGTCGAAGCATCCGGGCGAACAAGGGTTGTCATTAATTTAGTTAGAATGGTTCCGTTCGATACCCATATCGATGGAAACAAATTATTTGTTACTCTCGAAAATAGCGTTCAAGGACCTATTAAATCTTCTTCAGTAGTTAAACCCGCTCGTTCTTTAGTTTCAGCCCGGGCAAGTAGTTTGCCTTCGCAGACTATCAATAATATTGATTTTAGGCGTGGTACCCAGGGAGAAGGTCGTATTTTTATTTCTCTGTCTGATCCAAATACTGTCGTAGATATGCAGGAGCGCGGTAGCAAAATAATTCTACGCTTTATTAATACCGGATTATCAGATCGATTTGCAAAATCTTTGGATGTAACGGATTTCGCGACGCCTGTTCAACGCATAGAAACGCGTAGAGAGGGTAATAGTGCAACCATGTCGATTACGCCATCAACGCAGGATTATGATTATTCATCTTATCAAACTGATGGCTTGTTGACGGTAGAATTTCGACCGTTGACTCAAAGTGAAAAGCAAATAGCGAGTAAGAAAAAGTTTAAGTATTCCGGTCAGCGTCTGTCATTGAATTTTCAGGATATTGAAGTCAGATCAGTGTTGCAGATTTTGGCTGATTTTACCAATTTGAATATCGTAGCCAGTGATACGGTGGGAGGAAATATTACTCTCAGGCTTAATGATGTCCCATGGGATCATGCTATGGATATCATCTTGAAGTCGAAAGGTTTGGCTAAGCGTCAAACGGGCAATGTGATACTTGTCGCACCGACACCGGAAATCAATAAACTGGAAAAAGAAGAACTGGAAGCCTATGCCGTCAAGGAGAAATTAGAGCCACTTAAAACTGAGATAATCCAGGTAAAATATTCAACTGCAAAAGAAATACAGACGGTGTTGATGGGAGTGCAGGATCAGAAAAATGCAGTAGATACCGGATCTATTGAAGATCAATTGGGTCAAAATTCAACCAGTACATTGACTTATCCGCAGTCAAACCTTTCTGAAAGTACGTCTGGAGAGTCTAATCGCGGTTCGATAATGTCGAGTCGTGGGGTGGTAAATATTGATGTCCGGACTAATGTGCTTATTGTCAAAGATACCGCTCGTAATTTGGAAGCGATCAGGGCCCTGGTAGACCAACTGGACACACCGATTCGACAGGTCCTAATTGAGTCCAGAGTGGTTATCGCAAATGACGACTTTACCCGAGCACTGGGAGTTCGCCTGGCAGCGGAAGGTCGAGATGCTGATCCCACCGATGCAACAGCAAGTGGCTATGAAGCGGGCGGTTTATTAGGGGCGAATCAGGATTTGGTGACCGACCTAGCGGTAGGGGCGGCTACAGGCGGATTGGGTCTGGTTATTTTTAAGGCAAGTGAGTTCTTGCTTCGACTGGAGCTCACTGCGAATCAAGCGGAAAGCAATTTGACCATTGTGTCTAATCCACGATTAGTGACTACGGATCAGCATACCGCATCGATCGAACAAGGTGTGGAGATACCGTTTGCTACTCAGAGCGCTTTGGGTGGAACCAATACACAGTTTAAGAAAGCGGTGTTGAAACTGGAAGTCACTCCGCATATTACACCGGATGACGTTATTTTAATGGATGTGCTGGTGACAAAGGATTCTGAGGGTGCTCAGACCCCGGATGGATTAGCGATTGATCGCCGTGCAATTGAAACCAGCGTACAGGTGGAAAGCGGTGAGACCGTTGTTCTTGGTGGTGTTTACGAAAGCACCACGCGTGACGATGTCGACAGTGTACCTTTCTTTGGAGAGTTACCGGGGTTTGGTTGGTTGTTTAGAAGAACCAATGTCGAAGATTCGAAAAACGAATTGCTGATCTTTATTACGCCGAAGATTCTCAAGCGGAGTATCAATGCAATCTAATTGAATTCTTTAGAAGCTGAGGACAGATTGGGTATTACGGTGGCTGGTTAAGGTTTCCTGCTACGTGTTTGTGAGTCGCTCAGCGATTTCAGAAGATATAAAATTCTGTTTCACTTTGTTGCGACTATTGTTCTCTCAAAGTCCTACGATCTAACGGGTAGATTCGGGAGAATCTTTAATGGTGGGGTTGTTTATATTCGTCGATTAGTTGTTGAGGATCTCCCAGTGCTCGTATCTCTTGATTTTCGATCCACAGCAGACGATTGCACATTTCCTTTAAAAATGGCAGGTTATGGGAGACCAGTACGACGCTTCTGTGTGCGCTGATTTTTTCCCTGATCGCGTCCGAAGATTTTTGACTGAATTCAGCGTCACCGACTCCCAGCATTTCGTCGATTAAAAGTACATTTCGGTCAAGGTGTATCGCCAGCGAAAACATCAGTCGTGCTCTCATTCCTGATGAGTAGGTGATTACCGGGTCGTATATTGCTTTGCCCAGACCGGAAAATTCACAGATAGCGTCAATGTTTTCCAGTATAGCTGCTTTTCTGCAACCACTTAGCATGCCGCAGAAAATTAAATTGTCATAACCTGACAATCGAATATCGAGGCCTCCTTGAAGTGACAGTAGCAAAGGATATCCGTCATTGTGGATTACTTCTCCTGCGTCCGGTTTGATTACTCCAGCCAGAACAAGAAGCAGGCTGCTTTTACCTGCTCCGTTATTGCCAAGGATACCTAGAGTTTCGCCTTCCATGAGATCAAACGTTAGCCCGTTTAAAACTTTATGGCTGGACGTGCTCCACAAGCCTGTTCGGCGACGATAGCTCAGGTGCAGGTTGTTTACCGATAGTATAGGTTTTGTCATTGAGCAACTGCCAGATGAAAGTAGTGGTGTTCTAATTTACGGTGTAAATAGTTGGCGATCACAATGAACAAAGTTCCAAAACCTGCCAGACAGGATAACCGTAAAAACGAAGGGTTTTCTCCGTGGATAAGTACTGTTCTTGCTTCATGAATAATAGTTGCTATTGGATTCAATAGAAAATACTGATGCAGCGTCTCTGGTATGTTGTCTAACGAATAAAAGATTCCTGATCCAAACATTAAAGCCATTAAAGCGACATTGATTATATATAGGGTGTCAGGAATAAAAGGCAGTAGTAAAGCCAAACATAAGGTAATCCCTACGATGACCAAAAGTGCGCAGACCAGGACCAATGGGTACCATAACCATTTCAAGGTTGGTTCAGTTCCCAACATAACCAGAAGTAACATCAATACGAAAAATACACATATTGAACGGGTCGTTTCTGTAGCCAGAGAAATCAGTGGAAACAGCATATAGTTGACGTTGTAAGTGGAAATTATTCCAGGGTTTGTTAACAATGAATTGGTTCCCGACGAAATACACCTGCTGATCCACTGCCAGGTCATTACTCCAACCAGTAAAATAGCAGTAAAATCCGGGGAACGAAGTTGCAGCAACAACCCAAATACAGCGTAATACACCAACATTACAAGGCAGGGTTCGAGTAACCACCAAATCGCTCCGAGGTAGTTTTGAGCGTTATCCGCCTTTAATCGATTGCGGGTGCCAATTATCACTAAATCTATTAGCAGAGGTTTACGATTCATGGGTTATCGTCGAGAAGGTACATTAATTGGGTTATGGTAGTTTCTTGCGTGCAGGCGATGTAGAAAATTGTCGGCTGGATAATTGACAATTTATGCTTTCAGGGCAATATCCGAACCCATATTAGAGTAGCCTCCTAGCTAACAATTATTATAAATGATATTTTTCTGGTGGAATACCTCTAGATGCTAATTTTGTCAGCAGACGAGTGGAATATAGATTCGGACATTGCGATCAACGTAGAATTTTTGTCATTATTCAGAAACTATTTTTTAAGCGTGCAAGCCATTGTTTATTCGGGTTTCTGCAACTCGAATGTTGTAGCAGAGCGGGCATGGATGTATTTACTCGTTGCAAAAAATCAATGGTTTGTACTTTTACTACCCTGAAAATATGCTGGATAGCTACGATTTTTTTACTTAGTTATGGTTGTCTGTAGCGGACACGCCGGTATATTGTTCTGAGTAAAGGATATTGGGCCGCTTTTTTGCGAACCATCCAATATATTTTTACGGGTAATTTTTCGTTCGCATCTGGCGGTGTCTTTGCATCGTTAACTTGCAAAACATTTGTTGAGGTTGCGGATAACAGGCGCAGACGTCTTGAATGCCTGAAATGTAACTTCAGAGTACGTCGATCATAGCATATGGCCGCTTTTTGCTCATTCGCGGTGAGGACTGTTAAATTATCCCTACGTTTGAATCTCAAGGTGTATCGAGGTACAAAAGTCGGAAGTTGTCCGTCTTGTTCAAAACCCACGGCGACCAGAGCAAACCAAAGTCCGTGCCCTAGCTGTGAGATAATAGCCAGGAGTTCCGCAGTTACACAGCTTTTTCGAAACAAAAATCCTGGCGTCAAAAACTCATCCAGGTTTACAGATATCAGGTCTTCTGCAAGAAGTGGTTTATTGAAGGGCTGGCTGATGTTTTCTACCAGAGAATTTGTACAATCCGATTCCCAGTTTGCGTTCTGGATACACAACGAACTCTGTGCTGCACTAGCCTGACTTTTTTCTGCGGCAAGAACTAACCAGAATAAATGCATGGATAACCATTCGCATTGGTTTTGGTAAATGCAAAAATAGCCGTCATTGTTTTCATGATTCAGACCTTTGGCTATATAGTGGCCATCGATTCTATGCAAGGTCTTAAGTGGGGTTATATGCCATGAGAAGCGGGCAGACGTTCCAAGCATTTTTTCCAGGTGTTCAGCGTTTTCTAATGCGACAAAAATATTCGCTTTTATGTTAGGTTGGGTTTGTCGGTTTAAACTGTTCACGAAAAGATCGATATCACTTGTGGAGCAGCAACGGGCAATCCAGAATATTTCCAGCTTAATGGGTGATGCATTTGTGGCAACAGGTTTGGGTTGATACTTTTGATGCCAGTTGAGGAGTTTAGCCACCTGAGTTTCAAGGGTATATCGCTCAATAAATAGCTGATAGGCTGCTTCGGCTTTTTGGCGGGCTGAGTCTGGATTGGCACAGATCCACTGGTATGCCTCTGCAATTTGTTGCAGATTTTTTTGTGCGTCGGACGAGAACCGGATACTGATTACTGATTCGCCAAAGTGTTCCAGTATAAACGGATTGTCGTCAGTGATAATAACGGTGCGTGCTGCACAAGCTTGAAATATTCGAGTTGATACCAGGCCTGCATTGCGGTGGGACTGCGAAGAAAGGACCAGTGAAATGCCACATTGATTGGCGTGTTTAACGATGGAGTGTCCACGGTCAAACGGTAATTCTCCGCAGTAATTTTGAAAATTCTCCCAAATCGCTTTGCCATTTAGTTTTTCTACACCGTAAAAATTTGTAAAGTTAAGTTTATCCAGTAATTCAAGTAGACCAACATGGCGACCTTTGCTGCTTTCTACAAGAGATTCCCAATTTATACCGATATAAAAAATTCGTGGAGATTCCAGGTTTACTGGATTGATGCCCTCTATTTTCTGGCAGCTTGTATAGAAATGTGGTGGATCGGTTTCGGTGTAAATGGGATTGAAAATATTTAAGGCTTTGTAGTGGTTGTCGACTTCTATTGAACCGGCACTAAGGGCTATATCATGAGATTGTATACAGGCGGCCAGATAAATTTCTTCTTCAAGAGAGGGTTGTTTTCCTGTAATAGGGTGTTTCCGAATGAAGTCTATGGGATTCCAATTGGTAAAATAACTGGTGCAGTCCAATAAATTCGGCGTTGTGTAATGCAGATTAAGTATAAAGTCGAGTTTTTGTTCGTCGACATGTTTTCGTGGTTCGATGTACTCCCCATCTGAATTCAATATTTTTCCGAAAGGATCCACGCAACAGGGTTTGTGACCCATACTAGTCAGTACTTCGGTGATCCGGCCAATCAAATCCAGCTCGGAGTTTTTTGCACCGGGCCAATTGTAGACAAGGCCAATCTTCATGATTTCGGTTTAGTGTGACGAGCCACTAGTGTACGAGTGTTCCTTGAAATAAGCGTTAGAGCGTGTTTCATGGTTGGGATTATAGAGAATCTTTTTTTAAGTGCTGAAAAGGGAAGTAAAGAGAGGCTATGCCAAATAAAAGAGGTATTCGATCAATACATTCCTGACTGTTTCTTCAATCCTAAAGTAAACCATTGTATAGTAAATTCGGTTGGAACGGGGGGCAAATTGGTCATTTGGTACGCCTCCTGAACAATCGATGATTTATACTCAAAGCGCTAATTATGCAAAATGAAATAGAAACGCTAACAATAATTACAGTTGTTCTAAATGCTTGTGACGTAATAGGGTCGACAATTGAAAGTGTGATCGATCAAAGTTATCCGCATATCGAATTTATTGTGATCGATGGAGGGTCAACAGACGGTACCTTGGATCTCATTAATCGGTACCGGCACGCAATTGACAAGTTGGTGGTTGAAAGTGATCACGGTATTTATGATGCAATGAACAAGGGTATAGAGGTTTCCAGCGGAAAATGGCTTTGTTTTTTAAATGCAGGAGATCGTTTTGCGGACAGTGAGATCGTTGAGGGCCTGTTTAGGCAAACAGCTATACTGCACAATGCCGATATCGTCTATGGTGACACACTTTTGGATACAAGTATTGATAGCGGATATAAGCTCAGTAAAGCTGGTGAAATTGAGCGAATTTTTGAACGAAATGTTTTTTGCCATCAAAGTACAATAGTTCGGCGAGAAATATTGATGCGTTATGGATTTGATAAAAAATTCCAAATATGTGCAGATGCCAAGTTTTTTATAAAATGTTATTTAGATGGATTGAGATTTAGTTATTTTCCTGATTTGCTAGTGGTTTATGATGCTAGTGGTGTCTCGTCCGATGCTAGAAAAAGAATCATTGAACGTTGGTATATTACCCATGATCTGGGTATAGACAGTAAAAGCCTTGATGCGAAATATATGTATAGATTGATTTTTGAAGCGGATTTTGGAGAAGATCTGAAAATCGCTACTGGTGGGTTAACTTTGTTATCTCGTGTAAAAACAAAGATCATAGTGGTTGTCAGGACGCTGATTGCTAAGTACTCGGAGCGCCTGTTACGATGATAAATTTTCGCTGTCTTAGCATCAATATGACCATGAACGCTGCTCCTGCGGCAAGCAAGTGTTTTAAGCCATGTCCTGCAATTCCAATGAGGGAGTAGATTTCAAAGTCAAATGTCTCACAAAGTTTTGCCAAAATATAAAAAATCAGACCGTAGAACAAATAATGTGACAAAGTGTATTTTGGTAATAGGACGGCCATTACTATAGGAATGGCCAGTAATGGAAAAAATTGTATCATCGCGTAAACCCTCAGATCATCAGACCATTGCCAGTAAAATACGCTACTGCCCCCAACGAGAATTGCTGGAAATAATAGATAGAATTCAATCTTCTTGGAAATATACTCGCTCAGTATCGCAATAAATAATCCCATAAACGCAAGTGTCATAGGCAGGCGATCCCAAACGAGTGTTGAATTATCAGGGTTGTAATGGTAATAAGAGGAGCCTAGCGAGGTCAGGGTGATGCCCCAGAAGAAACATTTCCAGGCCTGTTTGGCGGAATGAGAGGGTAGTTGAGTACACTGGATAAGCCCGCATAGCCCTATGATCGCGAATGGAATATTGGTGAGTATATTTTCCACATTTGGAATTCCAAACAGACCCGTCGTTGTAGCGGCGAAATTGTGGTAGCTGAGATCCTGTGGAATGGGATCAATGATAATAAGAACCCCCGTTGCTATAAAAAATAACGAGACAAGGATGAGGCAAACGATATTTTTCTTATCAAGTTGAAATTTTCGGTGTTTGTGCACTAGTTTTTAATTTCTATCAGCTATGTTTCGGTTGTTTTGTTTTCCGGTTCTATCAAAACAATCGAAGGTCTTTCCTGTCGAATAATGCGAAAAATCCCAGGTAATAGTAATAGTCCCGCAATGGCGTTAAATACTCCAAGGAAACCGAGCAGATAATGAGCCTGGTTTTGCGAAAGGCTAATGCCAATTCCGTACACTATTGCCGATGCAACAATAAAGATCCAGTTTAACCAGTTGACAGCGGCAAATACTTTGCCCTTATCGTGTGCGGGTGGACGGGCCTGTATAAAAGTCAGCAGTGGGACGGAAAAAAATCCTGATGCGGTTCCCAGGAGAAATAAACTTACAAAAGCGGCTATTCTTATATTCTGACCTGCTTCCGGGATAATCGTGGAACTCAGGAGATTTTCTTGTGACACATTTTTAAGCGTGTTAAGCAGATCCAATTCTGCTTGAGTGGGACTGTGTACAGGAATGACAAAAAAAGACAGCAAACACACTGTTAGCAAAATCATTCCAGGAACTATCAACCTAATTCTGATTTTACCTTTAGACATTCTTCCAACGACAGCACTACCCACCGCGATACCGATTGACGTTACGGCCACTAATAAACTGGTATCAAAATTATTCAGGCCAAGTTGAAATCGCCCAAAAGAATTGATAGCGGTGAGTACGATGCCACCGACAAACCAAAACCATGAGTAGGCAATCATAATTATGAACATCAACGAATCGTTCTTAAAAATATTCGTCAAAGTAGGAATCATGCTGAAAAATGATCGCGACGAGATTCTTTGCTCGGGTGCTGTGGGAGGGCACTTTTCGATACCGAGAGAAGTTAAGGTGCCTGTTATCGCTATGGCAACAATAATGAGTCCCGCTATATACAGTTTATCGGCAAATAGGTCAGCGAGCAGACCGGCAAGAGCGACACCGAATATAATAGCAAAAAAGGTGGTCATTTGGGTCAGGCCAGTTGCGGGACCGAGGTCGGTGGGGTTGACCAGTTCGGGGAGTCCTCCATATTTCGCAGGACCGAAAAACGCGCTTTGGCTTCCCAGAATGAAGGCCACTATGGCTAATAACCACAGATATAGCGGCGCGGCAGAAGATGATTGAGCGATATTATTCGTTGCCAATAGAAATGCACCTACACCGAGCAGCGCAATGAAAATTTCTGCAATTTTGCAGAGAATCATAAGCTTGCCTTTGCTGTAGCGGTCGGCGAGATCTCCTGCCAGCCCTGAAAAAATAATAAAAGGCACAGCGAATAAGAATTGAATCAATGCCTGAAATTCTACGTCAGCAACCAGGTAACCCACTGCTAGAAGCAGAACCAATTGCTTGAAAACATTATCGTTAAATGCCCCCAGTGCCTGGGTTGCAAGAAAAAATAAAAATGATCGATTTTTAAGAGGCAGCGGCGGTAACTCGGGTTTGCTGGTTGGCTGTTGTGGTGGTGTAGTAGATCTATCTATCATAGGAGAACTTTTTGTATTTTGATCGTCCGCTTCAAAAATTATGTGTTCTACTCAATATGAGCCTAAGGAGTGAGGATTCAATAATATACGAATCTTGACTTGTCTTATTGTCCGTCTTCTGCGTTGTAGCAACAGTTGCGTAGCCCTGCTATGCGCCTGTTGCTACGCCTTCAAGACAAACAATAATC
>Ga0114934_10000237_pt1 | contig 35089 bp, 28 predicted proteins | sample 4SBtaG_2_FD_99695 | JGI IMG/M metagenome (GOLD analysis project Ga0114934, IMG submission 99695) | Deep subsurface microbial communities from Kolumbo volcano to uncover new lineages of life (NeLLi) - 4SBTROV10_white metaG | ecosystem: Environmental > Aquatic > Marine > Volcanic ...
TAAAAGAAATTGCGGCAGCATTTGGCCTCGGAAATACTGGAAGCGCATCCTTTTCGATACACAAAACCAGAAAAGAGATTGCGAGCGGTTTGCTTAAGGGTGAGATTAAGGCTCTTGAAGAAGATTTATATATAGTAAAATATGATTGACCCCTTTTCTTCTTTTCTTTTGCAAAACCAGAAAAGAGATTGCGAGCGGTTTGCTTAAGGGTGAGATTGAGGCTCTTGAAGAAGGTTTATATATAATAAAAGATGATTGACCCCTTTTCTTTTGTCTTCTACACAAAACCAGAAAAGAGATTGCGAGCGGTTTGCTTAAGGGTGAGATTAAGGCTCTTGAAGAAGGTTTATATATAGTAAAATATGATTGACCCCTAAGTTCCTTGACCCCTAAGTTCCTAAATTCTTTCCTGTAGTAGAGTACGTTGCATATTAAAGTAGATAAAATCTGAAGGTAAATAGTGCATATTTTTTCGGGGAATATGTAACAGACCATCGAATATAAGCCACCTAAACTAGTCGTCGACAGTGAGGAGTACAACTGATCATCTTTCATACAACAGGAAAAGGAAACGGGAACATGAAAAACGACAGTTTATCAGGCAACAACTTAAATTCAGACAGCACGAATTCGATAAAACAACCATCTGATCAGAGCGAATCTAAACCAATAATATACTGGCGTACCGGGCTTGCATTATGCATTGCGCTGTTAATTCCCACGGTTGGGATTTCGCAGCCAAAAGATAGTGATAAAAGCAACGAATTGATGTCGGCAACAACGACCAGCGAATGTTTGTGGTAGGCAAGAACCAGCCGCTGTAAACGTGCTGTTGAATATGTTTCCACATCGTCTTCCAGAGCCGCTACACAAAAATCTGGATGTTTGTGGTCGGCGCGTACGGCTCGATGCAGTCAAGCGATAACTTATCGTTCCGGTGCAACTCAATCTTCTAACGAATTCGCAGCCAGGAATGGATGCATCTGCTCGGCCCGAACGAGCAGATGTAAAAATCAGGATGCTCCCACTTAATGTAATTTACTATTCTGGTCAACTACTGCACCAGCTATTCAAATTAATTTGAGAAACGCCGATCGACTTTTAGTTTCGGACGTCCAACAAAAGGCCCTTGCTAATAACAAGGGCTTTTTCGGGTATAGCTTATTAGGTTGGTAGCCATGAACAAACAATCATGATTATTCGTGTTGTGTCACTCGAGATTGATAAGTAGAAAAATCACCCGCCGGAAAAAAAATGAGTGAACACCTGCGTAATGTAACTGTGGTCGATTACACCGGCACTCTCTCGAATGCTGTGCATTGCCCACATGGGATTGCCGACGTCTACGCTGCGAATTCCCAACCGGGCCGAAGTCATTGGACCAATTGTGCTTCCACAAGGCAAGTTGCTGCGGTGTGTGTATTTTTGCCAGGGCGTTTTTACATCCTCACACAAGCGAATAAAGCGTGCGTCTGAAATGCTTTCTGACGAGTAACGCTGATTAGCGTTTATTTTTATGACCGGGCCCTGATTTACGAACACAGGATGATCGGGTTCATAAGCAGCGGAAAAGTTTGGTTGGAAAGCGTGAGCCATATCGGCACTAATGATGAAACTGTTTGCCAGCGCTTGTTTATAGGCATCGGTTTTCAGTTTCAACGAGGCGGCTATACGCTCCAAAATGTCGGGTAAAAAGTTACCATCCGCTCCTTTCATGCTTTGGCTGCCAATTTCTTCGTGATCGAAGAATGCGCAAATATTGGTTGCTTCAGATTCTTGTGAAGATTGATCCAGCAGGGCGGTTATTGCGGCATGGCAGGAGGCAAGGTTATCTAATTGGCTGTTCGCCAGATATTCATTGCTGGGGCCATAGAGAACTCCTTTTTGAGTATCACAAACAGCCAAATCCCAGGAAAGAATTGAAGTTGGATCAATATTTAATTGCGATCCCAGCATTTGAAGAAATACTGATGGGGGTTCCAGTCCCTGCTGAACAGAACTAAGAATCAAGGCTAGCTGATTTTGTTTGTCCAGTTTCAAACCCTCCTCATTAACCTTTCTATTCATGTGAATGGCTAAATTGGGTAGCCTGAGTATGGGGTCTGTAAAACTTACCCGCTGGGTCTCTAAGCAATCATTTTCAGTTTTAAATGTAACACGTCCGGCCAGGCTTAAATCGCGGTCAGTAAAAGTGGCCAGTATGGGGCCCCCGTATATTTCTACGCCGAGTCGAATGATTCCCTTTGAAGTGGCTGCAGCATTGGGCTTGATGCGAAAGCCGGGAGAGTCGGTATGTGCGCCGATGATCCGAAATCCGGTTTTGGACAAGGTTTTTTTGCCAATCGTAAAACAGATAACGGATGACCCGTCTCGTACAACGTAATAGCGTCCCCCCTGTTGTAATTTCCAGGCTTGAGTTTCATCCAGGCAAATATAATCACGCTCACTGAGCAGATCTTCTATTGACGCAACTGCGTGCCAGGGACTGGGGCTTTGATCAATAAAGCTGAGTAGATCCTGTGCATGTTGCAGAATGGATGAATCAATACTTTTCATTTACTCACCTGTTTTTAAATCCAGGGATTCGGAGTTGATGCAATAACGTAGACCTGTCGGTTTTGGGCCGTCGTTAAAAACATGCCCCAGATGCGAGCCACAATCGGAACAGAGGATTTCGGTGCGTTGCATTCCGAGGCTCGAATCGGTAACACTGTCTATTGCGTCTGCATCCAATGTGTCCCAAAAACTGGGCCACCCTGAGCCCGAGTCATATTTACTGGAAGAATCAAACAACGGGCTGTCACAACAGACGCAGTGATAAATCCCCTTTGTTTTACAATCGTAATACTTGCCCGTAAACGGGCGTTCAGTGGCTTTTTTTCGACAAATCTGAAATTGTGAGGGTGTAAGTAATTCCTGCCATTCTTCGTCGTTACGGTCGATTTTTTTTGTCATGTTATTACGCCATTTCCAATGTCAGCTTACTGGTCAGTATTTTAACAAGGATAAAGTGTTGAAGGTGTTTGCCACACAGGCTAAAGAATATAAACTACGAAACTTGTTCCAAACAGTCTGTGTAAATGGTTTCTACCTCATGACTGAAACAGACTAACTGAATCAGCGTGATTTTCGTGTCTGTTTCGAGGCAGGCAATCAAAGTCCTGATCGCAATCTCCGCAGCTTGCTCGATTGGGTAGCCGTAGACACCACAGGATATGGCAGGAAACGCAAGGGTAAATATCTGGTTCTGCTTTGCGATCTGCATTGTGTTGCGGTAACAGGAAGCTAATAATGCTGCCTCGTTTTGTTGACCTCCAGACCAAATGGGTCCTACAGTATGGATAATATAATTGGCAGGCAAATTATACGCTTTAGAAATTTTTGCCTGGCCAGTTTCACAACCACCCAGGGTTCTGCATTCCTGCAATAATTCGGGTCCGGCTGCGGCGTGAATTGCGCCATCGACTCCGCCACCACCCAACAGTGAATTATTAGCAGCATTAACGATTGCATCTACTTGCAATTGGGTAATGTCGCATTGAATGATTTTAATTCGTTGCATTGAATGATTTTTGAAGTTTTGTGTGATTGCTTTGCTAAACATTAATTCAAAGTTAAGACTACCTGATTTCAGGGCAACGAATCAACAAGCGACTTGTTTCTTAACGCCAGCCTACTTTATTTGGCCAGGGATCACTAATTTTTCCTGAGATCAGGAGTACTGAAAAATGTTAGGCAGGAATCATAGCACGCTCATTCTAATGGCAATGCGTTGGTTCAGATAGAGCGTGAGACTTCAGGCAACAGATTGCAGTTTCGCGGACTGTTTCTTTGTGCTGTTGCTGTTCGGGGGTTTGGATTCGATGCAATTCATATACGCTGCTTCCAAAGAATCGGCGTGATAGGTTTTGCAACAGTGTTCTGGTGTACCCACAAAGTGGATTTGCCCATCGTGGAGTATGGCGATCTGGTCGCACAGGCTTTCCACGTCGTTGAGCATGTGTGTACTGAAAAATAGTGTTTTTCCGGATTGCTTCTGTTCTGACATTAATTCTTTGAATTGTATCCTTGATCGAGGATCGAGACCGCTCATGGGCTCATCCAGTACCATTAATGGCCTGTCAGCGAGCAGACAGAGTACCAGTCCCAGTTTTTGCGCCATACCCTTGGAATAAGTGCGTATTCTTTGTGCGAGTGCCTTGGGTTCAAGACCAAGCCGGTTGAATAACTTCAGTGCGGCGGTGCGCTCATAGGACTGATTGTGTAGTTGCAGCATCAGGCGAAGGAAGCGTTCCCCGGTTTGGTAACCCGGTGCCTGGAAATGTTCCGGTAAGTACACCAATTGAGAGCGTGCTATTACCTGAGTATGTGGGACGCCAAAAATTGAAATTTTGCCGTTGTCCAGATGACAGAAATCAAGCATGCATTTGATTAGCGTGGTCTTGCCGGCACCGTTGGTACCGACAAGGCCTAGCGTGATTCCAGGTTCGACTATTAGATCAAGATTACTAAGAACTTTAGTTTTGCCGTGAGTTTTGACGAGTCTGCTGAACTCGATTGATGCCGATACACAGTCCGTATTCGGTAGTGGTGTCCACATTACAAAAAATTCAGGATCGAATTGCCTTAGAAAAACTGTACTCCAGTGCAGTCCGCGCCGCCGTTAGCGGTGACCCAGGCGTTACCGGTAACGCAGGTTGCGGTTGTAGTTGTCGGCCAGGCCGAGCGAAAAGTTCCTGTTTGAGGAGTGCCATCATCGACTTTTCGATCAATCTCCGCCATTATACTTGACGGAATAGAACGGCCCGTATATACGCCGTTTCTACTTGTTGCCGCGCCTACGTTGTAGTACTGATTCCAATAGGCCACAAATATTGGTCCTCCCCAGGGATTAGCGGGGGCGTTTTGAGTGGTTGGAGTGGCATTGGTTTCTGCTGTAGCGAAAGCACCAGCATAAAATCCCGCTGAGGATAGGTGATTGGTTACCAATGAAGTATTAGGCCAGGGCTGGATTAAACCGTTGTCGCAGTTTGTCGCACAGTTGACCGCACCGTTACCGATCAATGCTGCCGCTGTGGAACTATCGCCTGGCAAAGTTCTGTAGCGGTCCTGAAACCCCAGAACGGCGACCTTTAATCCATCCATCTGAGTGATTAAATTGCGCACTTTGGCATTGGTAATCATTTCCTGACCTTTTAATACCCCGCCAGTCAATAATCCGATGATGACCAGAACAATGGCGATTTCTATTAATGTAAAACCTGATTGCTTTTTCATGTTAAAAACCTGTTGTCGTGTTTGCAGCCTTGAAACGAACTTCCATTAAGCATAGTGTATTTTGAGAATTGTGCAGCGAAAAAGCTCTATAACTTTGATTTCTATTGCGTGTTTAAATTTATTAGTCTCTGGTTCAGAAATAACAATTCCTGCGGATCGGTAATTTGGCCGCTTTGAATCAGCCCACCAATGAGTAGAGCCGCGGTTTCATATTCACCTTGGGTTTCCAAAAGACCAATTTCCATTTGTTTAGCCCAATGGGGCACTTGCTTGCCAGTCGCCCGAAGTCGCAATTCGGCGGCCAGATGAGTGGCCAGTTTGATATCTTTAAGCCGATGTTTGGCGAGAACCACGCTATGGGCCAGCCATCTCCAGTTGTGGTTTGGATTTTGCTTGAAACGATCGTAGATGAAACTGATGATCAGTCTGAGGTTATCCGGGTCATTAACTCGGCCATAGATATGACAGGCGAAAAACAGTGGGTACTGCGACCTTGGGTCAAGTTCTGTTATTCGTGTAAGCCAGCCGACCACTTTTTTATAATCGAGGTCTGCGAGAGGTATGCTGATTCCTGGCTGGTTATCGAACGACTGCAGCCAAAGCATCAGGCCAATCGATAGAATTTCAGGTTCACCGACCGATATTAGTCTAAGGGTATTGGTGTCTGTTGGAGTTTTTAGATCTTGGGGTTGAATATTATGCGAGGTTAATGCAGAAGATCGGGCAAAAATCTGCATGCTAAGTGCGAGTACAAACACGATCAAGACCCACACAGGCACTGCCGAAAAAGGCTTTTCTTTTTTGGCGAGGCTAAACATTTAAAAATTCTTTCTGTAGAGATCAATCAGTGCGATCATTGAAAGCAATGAAATATAAATAATCCCCTGTGTGAGCAAATAAGATAAACCAAAGGCGGGTTCAGTGCCGTACATGAGAGAGCTGGCTTTCGAATAGTGATCCAGGTCAGGCAGAAGGAATGCGATAAAGTCAATGGTGGAAATTAGAATATTTTGGCCGATTGAATCCTGGTGCAGGATCGGGTTATGGGCAATCAACAAAATTGAACTCATGCTTCGAGAAAGCAGATAAAATCCTGAGGTTACAGTGATTGCCAGCGGAACCTGGCCAAAGCTGAAGGCACAAAGCAGACTGAATGCAATCACAATCAGTGATTCAATCCAGAGTGTGATCGCCCAGGGAATGATATTTAAAATGGGTGCAAATAGACTCAGTTCAATGGACGCGAGAAACACTACGACTAACGATATCAAGGCATAGCTAAGAAATTTAGCAAATAAAATTATTGATCGCGGTATAGGCAGCGAGAGTAACACAAGCATCGATTGCTGCTGAATTTCCCGTACACTGCTGGTAACGACGTATAGAGTTAGAACGAAGATCATTGCCACTCTGAGAAATGCAGCGAGAATACCCTGTTGGATTCTTACGGAATCGGAAATTGTGACCTGACCGATGAATAAAGTCAGCGTGAAGCCAACCAGCATTAGAGTGAAAATTACCCAAAGTATTCGGCTATGACAGGCTTCGTATACGCCATTTATTGCCAAAGTTAATAGTTGTCTGAATTGACCGGGTATATTGAGCGTGTATTGCATGACGGATATTCGATGAGAAATTAGGGCAAACGACCCGCATCAACCATACGGGTTTTCAAAATAGTGGGTGCGATCCACACGATCAGATCATCAAATTCAGCACCCGCTACATTGCTGTAGATTTTCGAAACAAAGACTGCATCACCATCGGTATTTTCGATTTCGTCTGCGGAGGTGGATGAGGCCCAGTTTTTGCCGGTGGAAAAAATCACTGCTGGAATGTTTTGCGCAACCAGATTACCCCCCGACTGATCCAGAATGGTGATATTACCAGTTGAGCACAGTTCGAAGGAGACGCCGGGCGTGATCGTGCCACACCCGGTACCGTCTACTGTATCCGCGAAATCTGCGGCGATACGGTAGCCAAAATTCTGACCCCATGCATCGTTTTGTCCGTTGGCCAATGTTGTCCAGGGTAAACTGCCGCCCAATGCTGCACAGTTGTTTCCGGAGAGATTTTCCTGGCCATTGCCGTTACTGTCCGGACAGGGCAATCGGCCATTTACCAGGGCATAGCCATATAAAGCATCGACAATTTGTTTCAGTGTTTCATTGCTCTCGCTGCGCCTGGAGTTTTCGTATTGTGTGGACAAGGGTGCAAATAGCCCACCCAGAATGAATCCCATGATGACTAAAACAATGGCGACTTCGATCAGCGTGAAACCATGTTGCTGACAGCTGGTCGCTGAGTGCATGGAATTACGGACAGGATGTCGCAGTACAGACATAATCATCGGAAGAACTCGCAAGGTTGGTCGTTTGGAAATCCTCGTTTCCAGGTGGGATCAGGCCTGCTCCGCTTGCAGGGATATTGGAGGATTCCAGATAGTTGTTGATATTAGCTTTATCACTATTACTGGAGCGTGACTGGCTTGAATTCCTGCGGCCCGCAATTAGCAGTCCCATCGGAGTTGCGGTTGTATCGACGCGTACTAAAGTTCCACTAATCAAGGTGGGTGCAGAGTTTTTATCAACTGCATAAAAAATCAATTCCCGCCAATTATTCCACCAGCTCCAGTTAAAACAACCTGTTGGCCAGCTCGCTGAGATTCCAGACAGTGCGGTATTACTCAAATCGTTGGCGATACGTCCAAATCGCTGATTGGGGTCGTCTGCATAATCGGGTGAATTGGCACCATCGAGTACCGCAGGCCAGGGATATTTGCCAAGATTGGATGCACTGTAAGTTTGCAGGCAGGATTGCGTTTGGTTGCCGACCCAGGCGAGCATACGTTGATAGACTTTGTTGAAATCATTGGGTGTAATCCAGATCATCGTATCATTGAAATCAGTGCCGCCAGTTTCTGGAAAGCTCGGTGCTGAAATTACAGTGGCGGCCAGATTTGATGGAATCGGAACGCTTCCGGCTAATCCGGTTCCGGCGCCGCTTCGGGTTCCCTGGCTGTTGTTTATACCATTTCTGGATTCGAGATAATTTGACACCCGGTTGATTTGATCAGCTGAAATCTGACTGCCGCACTCTGTACGACTCGCTACCGTTTGGCTTCTGATTTGTCCCGGAACGATTGCACCCGCCGCGAATACGATCGCGATTGCCTGGTCTATCGGTGTTGAACCAATCCTGACCGATAGACTGGCATCGTAAATAATAAACTGGCCCTCTGTATCCACGGACAAATTTCCGGCTGGGTTTTCTTTGTAGTGTCCGGAGACTGCGTACCACAGACAGGTACCCGAATGATCCCGGAGTGGCGGCAGACCTAAGGTTTGCCAGGGCAATCGGCCGATAGCGGATTCCCCAACCGCACCACAGGGAGAATTGGAAAGGCCGTCTCCATTGCTGTCCGGGCAGGGCAGATAGCCCGGCAGGCGATTGGTGTTCATATCTGAAAATATGGATGCATAGCCGATCAGTGCGGTATGAGCTGTTTTCAGAACAGCCATATCACCTTTAGCAGCACTTGCTGGCTGCTGTTGGTTAAGCGCAGTCAAAAATACGCTGGTAATCGAGACCAGACCGACTAACACGAAAAGCAACAAAGCAGCCCCATTTTGAAGATACAGGCTGTTATTCAATCGTTTCGTTTTGCCGGCTTTCATGGTGTATTTGTTAATGGAGAATTACTATTCGCTGTAGTGTTACTTTTTAGCTGTTTGGTGGAGGGGCTAACGGCGGGAATGGGATCAGGTTCCCATTGATACGAATCTTTCTTACTGCTATCGACGGTGAAAAGTGTTTCACCCGGCCGTAGTTTGATTTGGGCGAATGTATCGCTTATACGCAGTGGAACCTTGTTGTAACGGACCCGGTGTTTATTCGTTGAAAAACCATTCGCTGCGTGCTCAAGCTGCGAATTGCTGCCGTTAATCCACACCTGATTATGTCCACCAGGACTGAGTATCAAACCGTTTACAGTGATTTTACTGGCGATTTGTTTACTTTCAGTGGGTGTTTCTGTTTCCAAGCCGTATCGAATAGCATCCAAATGAGCTCTCTGGGATTTATTGGTGAAAAGTTTCTCCAATCCGCTGGCGCTAGCTGCCTGAATCAATAGAGATACGCCAAGTATTAATGAAGATGTAGAGGTGTTCATTGGGCAGCGGCCAATGTCGATTCATTGGCTGGCACCTTTTTAGCGAAGCTGAACCATTTTAATGAGCAGGATGCGGATAAATTGGCCTGGTCAGCAAGGAATTCATCAATACCTCCTATACGTTCGAGAGAACATTGATCAGAACTGAATCGACCGAGCCGCGCTTTGGTAAAATGTCCGACAAGATTGATCAGGTCTGCTTCATGTATCATGCCAAATTCAAGCGTAATGGGTGTCTCGTAGATTGTGATTTCTGCAAAGCTGTTAGCTTCAAATGGTTTACGTGACCCTAAGGTATATTTCATTTCGGGCAGTTTCATTCGTTCGGCCTGATTCCTTACAGAAGCGATCCAGTTCATTCTGTTTTCCTGCATAAATTGGCCTGCTGCCAATTGTTTTACAAACGAATTTCCATATTCGGTAATGATTTGTTGATTTTCCCTGCGGTTTTTCAGTTGATTTTCTAATATCTGTAATTTCCTGTCGGATTGATCTTTTTGGCTGTTTACCTGGTTCTCAATTTCATTCATCAGAAACAACGCGCTTAATCCGATCAAAATGGCGATGCTTAGTAAAGCTGATGAGTCCTTTAGTCTTTGGAATTCGAGTTTCACAATCAATTTTTACTTAAAAAAATGGGTGTCATTCAGCGTGCATTTTATTGCGGGTGTAAGCCTTTGATTATTTGGATCGCTACAACGGTGTGTTGTAGCAGCATAGTTGGACGTCGCTGCGCGTCCCAAACAATCAAAGGCTTGTAGCCTAAGGCGCGACGATTCAATAATATACGAATCCTGACTGGTCTTATTGTCCGTCTTCTGCGTTGTAGCAACAGTTGTGTAGCCCCGCTATGCGCCTGTTGCTACGCCTTGAAGACAAACAATAATCCTGCGTCAATCTTTCGCATATTATTGAATCCTCGCTCCTAAGCATAAATTTAGCTATCCGGGTTTAATTTCTATGCTTGCATCTATGCTAAACATAGCAGAATTTTTTTTATCTTCGTTTATTTTTACTTCGCCGGACAAATCGACAGACGAACGAATATCCATAGGTAGCAGATTTGCGGTCGCTGAAGGAATGTCCTGATGTCTGGTCAACGATGCAACGAACTGATTTATCCGCAAATTGGCTTCACGGTAATCTCCATTGAAGGGATGAAGCTCTCCATAAATTCTCATGTAGATCAGAGATTTGCCATTGTTTTGCGATTGTAGGTTTGAATCAGAGCCGGGGTCGGTAAATCCTGGGTCAGTTATTGTCTGAGTGGTCGGGTTCATAATGGCAGAATCCGGATTGGATTGTGATTGATTCATGTCATCTGATTGCAGCGGTGTTTTTTGCCATTCAATTTTTCTGAGTTTAATCAGCGGATGATTAACGAGTACCATACTGACTGGATTGAGTATGTGAGCGGGTCGTGCGATACGTTTATTGATTGTTTCGTTGGCTTGCATCAGCGACCGGATCTGTATGGGGGTGTAGCCTTTGATCTTAGTTGAAGGTGGTATTGCATCGATTTGGCGGTTGATCTGGCTGATTGCGGTTTGGGTGTTCGCTATGCCATTTTTTACCTGTTGAATATCTAACCAACTTAAGGTTCCGTATAACAGAACACTAAGAAAAACAGCAATACTGGCGACCTTCATGCCTATATTTAATTGGTGATGGTGCAGAAAATAGCGTGAAGTGTCACTTTGGTAATGATTTTTCCACCGATGCTTGCGAGCGCATAAAAAGGCCGTAATATTGTCAAAATCGGCGCGATCAGGAGAAGATCGCATACCGATAATTTGTGCTAATTCATCAAAAGTGAGAATGTTGAGCTGTATCTGGCTGAGTTGTGAACTCGATTGGGTTGCCTGTTCGACGTCTAGGCTGTCAATAATCAGATAGGTGGGTAATTTCTTATTGTGGTCGATTTTGTGGGCGCGCAACAGATAGTTGCGGGTGCGGGCCATTTCGCGGAATATATCCGAATAAACATCGGCGCGAAGATTGTTCGATTCGACCCGATTAAGTACCAGTTTTCCGTTAATAAAGTAGCATTGTCTGGACTGCAACTTGCCTTTTTCACGATTTTTTGAGGTGGAAACGATGAGCGAGTGTTCATCAGGCGATAATAATTGGCATACCGTTTCGCGGATGATCGGAGTTGAAAATATCCCGAGTACGGGATTGTGATTTTGAAATAGGCAATCAAGCCAGGGCTTCAGATGTTCTGAATTACTGAGGGCGCAGATCAGTATTTGTTCATCTCTTTTTTTGGTTTTTTCGTAACCCAATTTGTGAACATAAGTAAATTCATTATCCGGTGCGATTTGTTGAATTTTACGTTCCAGTAAATTTTTGCGATCCTGACCGAAAATACGCGGCATTTTTTGAAAATTAAGCAGTTCCCCTTTAGTATTAATGACAATTCTTACAGGGTGTTGCCCAAGCTCGTGGAGAAATACACGAAAGGCCTGAGTATTCTGATCTACAATATCAAAGCGGGTTTCTTCATGGATCTTGTGTTTAAAAACCTTGAAGACTTTGATGAAACGATTCGATAAATGAAGAACGATGTCTGTAGCCATAATTATGTCTTTATTTTGCTCATCAGATCATAAATGGGTCCAAGTACAGACAACATTACCCAGCCCAAAATTAAGCCAAGTATCGTGGTCATGGCGGGTTCAATCAGGGCCTGCATTTTGTCGATTGAATCATCGACGTCACGCTTATAAAAATAGCTGACGTTGAGTATGGAGTCGCCCAGATTGCCGGTGTTCTCACCCACTCGCAGCATGCGCACGACCAATCTTGGAAACAGATGAGTAAATTCGAAGGCTTCGCTGACGCTGCTGCCATCAGCAATTTGTTGGCGCGCACTTTCAAGAGCATTTTTGATGATTCTGTTAGTGATAATATGTTGACTGATTTCCAGCGATTCCAGGACCGATACACCCGCGTTGTACAAGAGAGCGAAATGGTTAGCGAAACGGGCCAGTTGAATTTTTTCAAGAATTGGACCTAATATCCAGGTTTTTAATAGCAGCCGATCAGTCAATTCGACGAATTTTTCGCTATGAGCCCTGCCGGATTTGATTGCGACAATACATAGGATTGGTAGCAGCAGAATCAAGTACCAGTAGACTACAAAAATATTGGAAACGATGATCAATGCTTTGGTATGCAGCGGAATTTCCTGTCCCATGGAGGTGATAAACGTGAGCATTTGCGGAACCAGGTAAATCATCAAAAAGAAGACCACTGCGCACACCATAATTCCCACAAACGATGGGTAGGTCAGAGCTTTTTTTGTTTGCGAAATCAGTTCATCCTGCCATTTGAGTGAATCGACCAGGTCTTTCAGTACGGCAGGCAATTCGCCGCTATATTCGCCAGCTTTGATGATACTGGTAAACGAGGCTGGAAAAATGATGGGGTGGTCCTGCAAAGCAACGGAAAAATTTTTACCTTCTTCGATGTTGTCGGCCAGACTTGCGACGATCTGTTGAAAATAGCCTGGATCCAGGCTGTATTTTAAATCTCGCAGTGTATCGAGTACCGGTACGCCCGCGCCGATTAGTTGTTCCAGATGGAAACAGAAGTTGATCAATTCCCTTCGGCTTACCTTTTTGCGCCGAAAACGGTCGTTGGCTTTATTGGTTTGGGTGCCACTGATGAGTTCCAATTGTTGTTTTTGCAGCCGCGATTCAAGTTCCGGAAGGTTGTCTGCCAGCAATACTCCGCTGACTACTTTTCCAGAGCTATTGACTGCACGATACTTGAATTCACTCATTTCTAATGAATGAGCCTGTCTGTAAGGTCGACGACACGGCTGACTTCCTCCAGTGAAGTTAGCCCAGCAATTACTTTTCCGATGCCATCGTCGGCGAGTGAACTAAAGCCTTTGTCTTTTGCGATTTTCTGGATCTCCTGAGTGGCTGCACCTCGAGCGATGACGGTATCGATGTCAGAGTCTACCCGAATCAATTCCATAATCGACAAGCGACCGGAATAACCAGTATGGTGGCACTGTTCACAACCTGTAGGCTGGAAAATTGTTTGTGGGTTTCGCGGATCCAGTTTAAGCAGTCTGCATTCCAATTCGTCGGGTTTATAGGCTTGTTTGCAGGATTTGCACAAAATTCGCAGCAGTCTTTGAGCAATGACGCCAATGATATTACCCACCATAACATTGGCTGTAACGCCAATGTCGAACAGCCTTGGAAATACCGCCGCTGCAGAATTGGTATGTAAAGTGGAAAATACCTGATGGCCGGTCATCGATGCGCGAAAAGCCATACTGGCTGTATCCTGATCACGGATTTCACCCACCAGTATGATATCGGGGTCTTGCCGCATTAATGAACGGATTCCTTCGGCGAAATCCATTTTTGCAGCTCGGCTTATTGAACTTTGGCGGATTTGCGGCATGGGGTATTCGACCGGGTCTTCCAGAGTCATGATGTTGACGGATTCATCGTTCAAATGATTCAACATCGAATAAAGCGTTGTCGTTTTGCCACTGCCGGTTGGACCGGTTACCAGAATTATTCCTTCCGGGCGGGCCATCATTAATTCAATATTGGTGCGTATGTCTTCGCTAAGGTCCAGTTTTTTAAGCGGAACAATACCCTTTTTACGGTCAAGAATTCTCAGAACAATATTCTCACCGTGCAGAGTGGGCTGTGTGGAGACTCGAAAATCGATGCTGTGACCATGAATATCCAGTGACATATGACCGTCCTGAGGGGCTCGCATTTCGGCAATATTCATTTCGGACATGACTTTTATACGCACCACCATCGCGGACCAATATTTTTTGTGGAGACTTCGAATTCTGTGCATGACGCCATCGATACGATAGCGGATGCGTAAGAATCCCGCTTCGGGTTCGAAATGAATGTCAGAAGCGCTTTTTTTTACCGCTTCACGCAGTAATGAATCGACCAGTCTGACTAGTGGATGGGCGTATTCATTACTCTCCAGTTGTTGTTGATTGGTTTCGACCTGCGTGGATTCCAGTTCTGCCAGAATACCTTCCATAGACAATTCGTAATCGTATATTCGGTCGATGGCGAATTCCAGATCAGCATCACCGGCCAATACGGGGTCAATGGTTATGTCTGAACTGACTTGTGCTGATATTCGATCAATTGTTATGACGTCTGCAGTGTCCTGCATCGCAACAGTTAAGTGGTGAATGTCAGCGTTGTAATGAGTGGGTAATACTTTAAGCTGCCGGGCCAGTTCCTGAGGGATAAATGCCAGTGCTGCAGGGTCGGGTACGAAGGATTTAACGTCGATGCTTTGTTGCCCCATCGACTGGCCGAGTTCGTTTCGTATGACATCATCGGTAACGAATCCTAAATCGACCAGAACCTTGCCGAGAAATTTACCGGATAATTTTTGTTCGGTCAGCGCGATTTGCAATTCGTCTGGCGCAATAATTCCGTCATCGATCAGTTGGTCACCGATGCGTTTACGGGGTTTGCTCATGATTCCTGTGTAGTCTGTTTACGTATAATCTGGTTAATACGCAACTGAGTTGATTGTTTGTCGAACTGGGTCTTTGAACCTGAAGCGAGTCGCAGTGCGGTTTTGTAATAGTGGATTGCGTTGAGTCGATCGCCCTGATGGTCAAAGCTGACGGCCAGATTGAATGCGTAATCGGGTTGCGATTTATCCAGCTTGAACGCAGTTGTGTAAGAAGCCTGGGCATCAGCCCACTGCGATTGACTTGCGTATAAATTGGCCAGACTAAAATGCAGTCCGGCGGAATCGGGGTGTTGGGACAACAGTATCTTGAGTTGGCTTTCGCTTTCTTGTGGTGAATATTGTTGATTCAGCTCTGATAGTGCTGATTTTGCGTAAAGATTGTCAGGGTCGGATTGCAGTGCACGCTGAAAATAATCTTTGGCCGTTGAAGGGGACGCGGTCAATTTCTCTATTTCTCCCAGTCCAAGTAAAGCATCGACATTTTCTGGCGTTATAGCCAGTACCTTTTGATAGTAAATTCTGGCAATTTCATAATCGGAGTGTTTCAGATGCCGGTAAGCGAGGCTCAGGTTCCTATGGTTTGATTCCGGAACGCGAGCTTTTTTAATTATGATACTGGGTTCATCGAAAAGGTATTCATCGGTATTTGTTGCACTGTGGGATGATAATTCCGCGACTGGTATACTCTTGTGATTATTTCTTTGGGAATCTTGTTTGTTGGGGTTCGAAGATGAAGGTGCCAAAGGTTTGGGTGGATCTGTTTTTGCCAACAATTTGTCGGCTTGTTTCGGACTGGGTTCGGTGATCGCGAAGATTGAATTCTCGATTGACTTGACGGCTGGATTAGCCATATCCGGAAGTGGAGCAGGGAATAATACTGTTGCTACAGGGGTTGTGGTGGTGTAGTAATAATAAAAACAAGCGCTGAAAAAGCTGACAATACAAAGATATTTGTACCAGGGATTGTTGCGGTTAGACAAAGTTTTGTGGCTGCTTAGAATCTGTTGGGCGTGTAATCTGACGTCCTCGTTCGGATTTAAATTATGGGATACTTCGGGACTGGGCTCATCAACAACAGCAGAGGAAATTGCCTGCTCTCTGGATTCTTCTAAAACTTCCGGACTAATCTCTTTTGATTCTACAATTTCTGGTTCTGGTTCTGGTTCTGGTTCTGGTTCTGGTTCTGGTTCTGGTTCTGGTTCTGGTTCTGGTTCTGGTTCTGGTTCAAGGTCCAAGTCCTGGTGCTGCCCCGGTTTTTCCTCAAAAGATTCGCGGATTTGATCTGAGTCAGGTAAATTTAGCTGGATATCCAGCGGAATGCTTAAGTCCTGGTCTGTCGTTTCGGGGAATGAAACGCTTAGTTGCTCTTGCTCTTGCTCTTGCTCTTGAAATTCAGGTATGGTTTCTTCGTTGTCGGGGATCAGCTGTATAGAGGCGTCCTGCAAAAGTTCCAGAGGGTCGATATCACAAATATCTTTGGCTGAGTCTGGTGTGGGTGCCCGATATACGGTCTGTTCAGAACCAAATTTCGATGCTTGGGTGTTTTCATTATTAGCGGACGTAGCACGAGCCTTAGCCTGCTCAGCATTTTTCAGCGCGTCAAGTAACAAACTCATGGCTTAAAGTATCGTGGATACTGGATATCCTGTGAGTTATCCAGAAATTGATTGTATGGCTGTAAATCCGCATCGAGACTGGCAACGTCGATAATTTGCGGGCGAATGAAAACGATAAGTTCAGTTTTCTTATATTTATTGGTTCTGACGCCAAACAGGTTACCCAAATATTCCAGGCGATCCAACAGAGGGATTCCACTGGTCGACTCATCGATAACATCTTGCATCAAGCCGCCGATAATACCGGTATTACCGCTGGCAATCTTAAGAATGGATTCCATTTCGCGTACCTGGATTTCGGGTATCAGGCTTTCGACACCGGCGAGGGCTAGCGCCGGATTCGGATCTGCAACAAAAGCGACAATTCGTGAAATTGTTGGGCGGGTGTTGAGGATTATTTTTTTATTGCTGCCGATTTGTGGAGTAACACTCATCACAAAACCAACGGGTACTGTGTGCAATTGGGTTTCAAAGATCTGAGTGACGACACCCTGGGTAGTATTTGATTCCACCGAAGTCGTAAAATATACGCGATTGTCTACAACTTTTAACACAGCGGTCTGGTTATTTAAGACCATCAATTTTGGACTGGAAAGTACTTTTACATTACCAAATTCGTCGAGTAGTTTTACTGTCGCTGAAAAGTCCCCCCCGGTGAAAGTTGCGGAAAGGAAGGGTTCAGTAGCCAGTACGGTGGGGCCTAGCAGGGACTGCATTGCTCGATATCGAGCCTGGTCTGCGACGACCTCCCAATCTACTCCGCCCTGGTAATCGTCACTGAGTTGTACTTCCACGACCGTGGCTTCGATCAGTACCTGGCGGCGGGCCTGTTCGATGACTCTATCCAGATAACGTTGAATAGTGGCATGCTGCTTTTTTGAAGCCTTTACGATTAATAGACTGTTTTCCGGGTTGGCAATTACGCTGATATCGTCTTTGGATTCCTCTTCACCGTTTCCACTGCCTGAATTCTGTGACTTAAATGGTGAACTGTCGCCACCACGCAGAATAGCCTGGATATTGTTGATCAGCGTGGGCCAGAATTGATTATTGGAGATATTTTGTATTTCTGTCGAAGAATTGTTACCTATATCGTCACTGCCACCCCCGCCCCCGCCACTGCCATTTGATGAGTCCCCGGTACCGGTTGCTTCAATTTGCGTGGAAATCGCGACATTGCTGGCTGCATTGCGCGTCATATTCAGATAGGGGATATTGTAAGATTTGAAGTAAGGTGAATCGGGTGAGACGATGAGTAAACCATCGACTAGCTTGTAGCGGATATCCGCCTGCCTGGAAACACGTTCAAGGATCTGAGTCAGCGGTCGGTTGATTGCGGTTAGTGTGACTCGTCCGGTTATACCAGGGTCGATGTCTATATCCATCCGCGCATCTCTGGCCAGCGCAAACAGAACCTCCTTTAGAGGGACATTACTGACGACTATTGTGAAGGTTTCTTCTACTCTGTGAAGGCGCGGCGCAGGCAGACCCGAGGAATTCAATACCGGTGAGGGAATATTGTCCTCGCTGGTTTGCTCATTAATTCCTTTGAGGTGTCCATTCGAAGGTGCGAACCGTTCCGGAACACACGCCGCTAGCGTGATGACTATAAGAGCGAGTAATAAGTTTGTCGATTTCATCCGTATGATTCCTGTTATCACTATAAAACTAGCAAAATTAGCTATTTATTCAAGTTAGTCAGGGTTTGTAATTGTAGAGAGTCGCGTTGAGAAAGGGCTTGGTACAGTGGGTTTGAATTTTTGGTCAGTGAGTTAATTTTTATCAAGAAGTATGAATCTCTATTGGCTTGCCTGAACCTACTCTTGGATAGTGTTGAAAAATTTTAGAGTTCCTCTTGTTGATATAAGGCTCTTATATTGTTTTGAGAAACGATAAAGGGACGGTTTTTTTTGAGGTCGGAGTCTAATTGTTCCAATGCCGCCGAAGCCTCCTGGTAATTGTTGAATTGACCATAAAATATTGACCATAAAGTTTTTTCTTTAGACTGTACGGGAAATATGAAAATGTTTTCCAGTAGAGAATGAGGAATTATTTTGGCGACAAAATCCCTTACGGCTTTGGTTTCATTGGTATAGGTTTGCAATAGTTGAATACTGTAGCCACTTTGGGTGGATTGTTTGATCCAGGTATAGGTTTGTGAGAGACGATCCTGAAAAATATACTCTGGTAGAGTACGATCACTTTGACTGCTATCAGACACCGGGATTTTATCGAGGGTGGTTGATGGAACTGGGTTTGCTAATGTTGTTGAAATTGATGGATGCCCTGGGTTCATCAGTGTCTGTTTTACGCTGTCCCATTGAATTTGAGAAGCAAAGGCAATCATGAAAATAACCCCGCTAAGCAGTAAGGCTTTTCGAAACAGCTGTTGATTGGGATGCCTGGCATAGCTGTCTGTTACAGATTTATAGGTATCTGCAATCGTGACCGATCGGGATTCTTTGGAGAAGGCGACCAACAGTGCTTTGTCGGCAAGGATATTAATGCGTCGCAGCAGGCCACGAGAATATAAGGCGATTAGGCCAGTACTGATTTTACTGAATATCGGAGCTCCTTTATAGCCGGCACAGCGCAGCCGGTAGTCAATATAACGGTGGATCTCGCTTCGATTTAACGACGGTAGATAAAGGTTATGCGTAATGCGTTCTTTAATTTGACGTATATTGTGTCGGTTTAAATGTTCATCGAGTTCGGGTTGACCGATGAGTACTATCTGCAAGAGTTTATGGCTTTCGGTTTCCAGGTTACTGAGAAGGCGTACTTCCTCCAGAGTTTCGGATGGCATACTTTGGGCTTCATCGATAACGACGACAACCTGGCGATTATTGGCGTGCAGCTTTAATAAATGCGCTTGCAAGGCATCCAGAACTTGCAGTTTATCTGTGACCCTTGGGATTGCCAGACCGAGATCTCTGGCAATGGCGGAAAGCACATTTTCCGGTGGCATGTTTGGGTTCAAAAGGAATATAAACTCGAAATTTTTCGGCATTTCTTTTTCGAGAATTCGAGATAGAAATGTTTTGCCACTGCCGACTTCGCCGGTCAGTTTAATGATGCCATCACCAATTTTTAAAGCGTAGATTAACGCGTTCAAAATCGCTTTACGCTGACCTTCTTCAAAGAAAAACGAAGTGTCTGGAGTCAGCTTGAAAGGATGTCCCGAAAGCCCGAAATAAGAATGGTACATTGTTTTGCCTTCAATTCATTTATAGTTCATTAAATGGTGGAATTCAGGCAATTTGCAGCGATATTGATTGCAGCAAAAAAAGCAATAACTGTCAGTGCCGGCATAAGCGGCAGTACTTCAATAAAATTGTGACTTTATTTTTACCCGTTTCCCCTAATGGTTAAGCATAGTTGATAAAGCAAAAGTATTGTGTAGTGTTTTTTGCGCTGAGGGTGGAGGTTAGGAATGTCTGGCGAACTGGTTTTAATCAACAGTGTTGGTAATCCTCCTATTCGTGTTTTACCCGTAATTCTTATAGAATCATCTGATGCCGATGAAATAAACATATAGAATTTATGCTCTAAAGGAAAAAAATGCATGATGTAAAGGATTACAATGGAATACCTGTCTGATCTGAAAGCCATCCTGCACTCAAAGCGTGCAAATATTTATTACCTGGAAAAATGCCGGGTGGTGCAAAAAGACGGTCGAGTTCTTTATCTGACCGAAGCACAGGAAGAAAAACAATACTGGAATATACCGATTGCCAATACCACCTGTATTTTGCTGGGTACAGGTACGTCGATTACTCAGGCTGCAGTCAGAATGCTGGCATCAGCCGGAGTGCTGATTGGCTTTAGTGGCAGTGGCGGAACACCGCTAATAGCCGCCAACGAAATCGAATGGCTGTCTCCACAAAGTGAATATCGTCCAACTGAATATATACAGGGATGGATGTCATTCTGGTTTGATGAAGAAAAACGCCTCCATGCGGCCAAGCAATTCCAGCAACGACGCCTCGAATACCTGCAACGGGTCTGGAGTAAAGATAAAGACCTGAAAAACGAAGGGTTTTATGTCGATGACGTGGATATCCAACCGGTACTCACTCAGTTTTTCACCAAAATAGAACAAAGCGCCAATGTCACTGACCTGCTTCTGGTGGAAGCACGGCTCACTAAAAGTCTTTACAAAATCGCCGCCAATCGTACCAAACAAAAAGACTTTGTGCGCGAACATGATAGTGTTGATGATGCCAATGTTTTCCTCAATCATGGCAACTACCTTGCCTATGGACTGGCAGCGACAACATTATGGGTGTTGGGTATACCTCACGGTTTTGCCGTACTGCATGGTAAAACCAGGCGTGGTGCATTGGTGTTCGATGTCGCTGATCTTATTAAGGATACCCTGATACTCCCCTGGGCATTTATCTGCGCTAAAGAACATGCGACCGAACAGGAGTTTCGACAGCAATGTCTGCAAAACTTTACTCAACATAAAGCGCTCGATTTTATGTTTGATGCGGTCAAGCAAATCAGCCTAGAAGGTGATGGGCAATGATGGTGACTTTTGTTTCCCAATGTGAAAAAAAAGCACATAACAAGACGCGCCGGGTACTCGATGCATTTGCCAATCGCATTGGCGATAACACATGGCAAACTGTGATTACTCAGGAAGGTTTGCAGGCGGTGAAAAAGTTGTTGAGAAAAACTGCCACGAAGAATACGGCGGTTTCGTGTCATTGGGTGCGGAGTCGGAGTCGTAGTGAATTGGTTTGGGTGGTGGGGAATCGGAGTAAGTTTAATGCGCAAGGGGTTGTGCCTGTGAATTTGACATCAGAATCAAAGGCATTTGAAGAATCATTCAATATGAGTACTGAGGTGATTGCCTTACTTGCGTCAATTGCTGGTTTTTTCCATGATGTCGGAAAAGCCACGTTGTTGTTTCAAGATAAACTAGATCCTGGTTATCGAGGTAAAGGCTATGAGCCATTTCGACATGAATGGGTGTCATTAAGAATATTTCAGGCTTTTGTTGATGGAAAAATGGATAGAGAATGGCTGCAAGCACTGGAAAACATGGATAATCGTTCAGAAGAACGAGTACTGAACAATCTTATATCTTTGCGCGATGGGATTGTGACAAACATACCGAACCCTTTTGATAATCTCGAACCAATTGCAAAAACTGTTGCCTGGTTAATCGTGTCGCATCACAGGCTACCTCAATGTCCAGAAAAACATGATAACCCACCACCATTGGATCAAATTCAGGTTTGGATAAATCAATGTCTGGAACCCAGTTGGAATTCACCACAATGTCTGAATGAAGGTTGGGAAAAAGAAACCATTGAAAATAACTGGATTTTTCCAGGCGGCACACCGTTTAAAAGCGCTATATGGCAAACACAAATCAGCATTGTTGCAAGTAAGGTTCTAAATAATAGCCGTATTTATTTAGATAATTGGTTTGAGCAAAGATTCACCCTGCACCTTTCACGACTTGCCCTGATGTTTTCCGATCACTTTTACTCATCCCAAGAAAAATATAAACCAAAAAAGATTACTCCAGAATGGCAGGATAGAAATTATCAAGCATATGCCAATACCGATAAATATTCAGAAACTGATCGTGGGCAAAAACTCGATGAACACAATATTGCTGTTGGCATTCATGCTGCAAAAATTGCTCGAAAACTACCCAAATTAATACGAGAATTACCTTGCTTGAAAATTAATCCACTATTTTCAAAGCTGGTGGAGAAAAAAAATAAGGAAAACTTCGGCTGGCAAGACCAAGCATTTAATAAAGCCAAACAATTACGCGAAGACAGCAAGAAATATGGATTCTTCGGTATCAATATGGCTTCCACGGGCAAAGGTAAAACTCGTGCCAATGCGAGAATAATGTATGGCTTATCGGATGAAGAGCAATGCCGGTTTAGTGTCGCACTGGGATTAAGAACATTAACTTTACAAACTGGAGATGTTCTCAGGGATAAGTTGAAGCTGTCTTATGATGAACTAGCCGTTTTAATTGGTTCCCAAGCAGTTAAAGACTTACACCGGCTGGGTAATGAAAAGCATAAAAGTGAAAGGCAAGACGAAGGCAGTGAATCAGCCGAATCATTGTTAAAAGACGAGATTCAACTGCATCACAAGTTACCTGAATATAGTGGTGCTCTTTCAGATTATTTTGAACATGATGAAAAAATATTAAAATTAATCCAAGCACCTGTACTTGTCAGTACCATAGATTATTTGATCCCCGCGACAGACGGTTTGCGTGGCGGTCGGCAAATTGCTCCCATGCTGAGATTGTTTACCTCTGATCTGGTACTGGATGAACCCGATGATTTTGGACTGGAAGATCTGCCTGCATTATGCCGTCTGGTTAATTGGGCAGGCATGCTCGGCTCCAGAGTTCTACTCTCAACAGCAACTATACCACCTGAATTGACTTCGGCATTATTTGATGCTTATCAACAAGGAAGAAAGCACTATACCCAAGTTAATGGTGAACAAGGAGAGTCGGATGTAATTTGCTGTGCCTGGTTTGATGAATATAAATACAAGAAACCAACTCATACCAACATCAGCGTACTCGAAAACTTTGAAACTATACATGAAGAATTTGTCAATCAGCGCATTGATAAACTGTCCGAAGAAAAAACACATTTAAGAAAAGCCAAGATTATTCCAATTGACCTGAAAGAAAATTCAAAAGCCAGTGAAGCATATGCTCTCACGATGCACAAATCCATTGGTCAACTCCATCAACACAATTTTGTAGAACATAGTTCCAAAAAGATGGTCTCTATTGGCCTGATAAGGATGGCGAATATTGACCCGTTGGTTGCGGTAGCAAAACAGCTCTACTCTTTACCGGCACCCGAAAACACAAAAGTTTATTACTGTGTGTACCACAGCCAATACCCTTTGGCTTTACGTTCTCAGATTGAAACGAACTTGGATAATGCTTTATCCAGGCATGATGAGGATGACTGGTGGCAAGACAGCGGAATAGATTCAATAATCAAGGATAGTGACATTCAAAACCATATTTTTGTTGTCTTGGCGACATCGGTAGCCGAAGTCGGACGCGATCATGATTATGACTGGGCAATTGTAGAACCCAGTTCCATGCGCTCTATTATCCAATTAGCCGGACGTATCCAACGGCATAGAAAAGAAGAACCTACAGCAGAAAACATCCACATTCTTGATAAAAACTTTAAGGCGCTTAGAGGCGTGACTCCTGCTTATTGTCGTCCAGGGTTTGAATCATCCAAACGACAATTGGCTAACCATCATCTGACTAATCTATTGGATCCATGTGAATACGAACATATCTCTGCAATTCCCAGAATCAAAAAAGTTTCAAAGGTGACTTTAACTAAAACGTCACCCCCCAAATTTGAAAAATTCAACGAACTTGAGCATATCGTTCAACAATTAAAATTGTTTGGTAACTCCAATGAACACAATCATGCGAAACAGTGGTGGCAGGAAGAAGTAACCTGGTGTGGAGAAATTCAGAGAAACCTGCCATTTCGACAATCTGAACCTATGGATGATTACAATCTTAACCTGAGTTATCACGGTAAATTGATCTGGCAAAAGAAACAGCCGAATGAATATCCTGCGCGTTTTGACACCACTCAAGATATTAAAACCATTAAATTAAGAGAATTAACCATTGCAAAAGGGAATGCCGCTTGGTTTGATCTTTCAATAACAGAGAGCATTGAAAAATTGATGGAAAAACTCTCTATTACCGAAGAAGGTGAAGCCTATAAAAAATTCTCACATATCCAGCTACGAAGCCATAAAAAAGATAGCGATGAATGCTGGCTGTTTAGTGAAAAACTTGGTGTGTTTAAAGAACTGAAAAAGGATCAGAGTATTGATGAAGAATAAAGAAATTTATCAAGCAGCAAAAGATTATATTGATTCAATCGGTAAAGAAAAGATCGAGAAATACCACGAGGATGAATTGAAATCACTGTATAAATCATTTAGCGATGATTTTTATAAAACAATAAAACCTTTTCTAAAAAAAGATGACGTGCTGAAAGAGCGTATTAATAGAGTTAAAAAAGAGAAAAAAACAAAGGAGTTAAGTCATCTTGATTTTGCTATTCAACAAGCACAAAAGTTGATTGAAATTATTCAAACAACTTCTTCATTAAGTAGTTTTATAAATTCTGTTGATGCTTTAAAACAGCAAGCTACCGACTTAAGAGCGCGAGATATGTATGAAATTTGGCTTGATTGGGCCTTACTAAACAGGAAAGGGATATATTTAGCCACACATATAGCTAAGTTAACTCATTCCAGTAGCCAATCATCCTCCATAGACATGAGGTATTATGATTCTCAAACGAAAACCAATAGCCGATATTTAATCACCGAAAATAATAAAAAATTAGCCTTAGATCAAGCATATCCAGACAACAAATATTCTTCTATAGCAAAGTTTTATAATTTAGTTGTAGAGGGCGTTTTTGTCGGTGATGTATTAAGGCGTGATGGGGTAGAGTTATTAAAACACTTCACCCGCTCAGGTAACAGGGCTCAACGTTGGGACGAAGGTTTCAGAACAAGTATTCGGGAAGATAAAAAACAAACATATTTCCTATCAAAACAAGTTTATTTCCCTGTAGGTCAAGACAAATATCACTTATTGATGCCTTTAGTTTCTTCATCACTGGCACATACTTTACATTTAAAATTTAAAGAATTTTTTGAAGATGACAATACTTTAATAAGAAAGCAGAAAGATAAAAACAAATACCATAAAGACCTAGCTATTACCTATCCTAATAGATCTTCACTCAATGTGACTGCAAGTAATCACTCCAATTCGTCCACATTAAATGGCAAACGAGGAGGAAGATTAACACTATTAACCTGTAAACCACCTCAATGGACTGCACAACAAAAAGCCTTCAATCAATTTAACGACCTTTTTAACCGCTCATTAAGCTATCAATTACAAGAAGAAATCAAAACACTGCAACGGCTATTGCTAATTATCAAATCAAAAGAGATTGGTATGAAAAAGCCTGACATGCATCGAGCCATTGTCCGAGCTGTTAATGACATCGCAGATGGACTTTTTGATGAACTCAATATGATTAACTTGTTAAGCGATGAAAAAGGCTGGACAAAAGAGAGTAGCTTGCCTATTGCACAACAATTATTGTTAGAGCCGAATCGTGATGATGATATTGCGATACAGGAAAAGCTGAAAAAACAATGGCAAGCTAATATAGCAAATGATTTTGCTTATTGGTTAAACGAACAGCTTAAACATAAAAAATTAAAACTAACTCTTATCCAACAACGACTTTGGCAAGACATTTTTTCTGAAAAATGTCGTCAGTATTTTGCAGAACTGGAGGTTTCATCATGAGTCAATATTTAGTGCTGAACCGTATCAACATTCAAAATGCCAATTGTATTGCCGGATTCACCTGGGGATTTCCAGCTATTACCAATTTCTTGGGTTTTACTCATGCTTTGCAGCGTAAATTATCAAATGACTATAACATTGAGTTTGATGGTTGTGGAGTTATCAGTCACGATTATCAATTACAGGTTTATAAACCAAAACCTAAAGCCAATTTTGAATTCATCCAAAGTAAATTTTCTTATACTTTTAAGCCCAAATTTGAAAAAGGACGAATGAAAGACCCTTCAATTATTGAAGAAGGAAAAATGAACTTAACCGCCTCACTTGTCATTAAGTTTTCAAAAGAACTGTTGGCTAAAGAAGAAAAGATTAAAGACTTTAAAAGCATTGTTTTAGAACATTGTTTAGCCAACCGATTAGCGGGTGGTGTGATTTTATCAGTCGCTCGTGTTGATTTGTTTTCTGCTTCAACCGAAAAACAACAAGAACAACTAATCAGAAAAGTCAAACGTCTATGTATGCCAGGCTTTGTTTTGATGGATCGTTCCGAATATCTAAAAAAACATTTTGGAAATTTAATCAAATCACAGCCAGATACGGAACTTTTGGATGCATGGCTAGATTTCTCGGCAATGAAATATCAGGCTATCCCAAAATCACAAAATGATGATGAAACATCCACATACGACACCGATGCCGATTGGGAGCGAGTGCCTAAACCTGGAAAAGGCTGGTCGGTTCCGCTTATGGTTGGCTACAAAGCAATCAGTCGCGAATATAAGGTTGGTGAAATTAAAAATACACGACACTCTGATGCAGACTCCACAGTAATAGGCACCCGTTTTGTCGAAGCTGTACATAGTGTAGGCGAGTGGAAAAGCCTACACAGAATAAACAATTTTGATGAAATCATTTGGGCATACCAGGCAAAAGATGACTGGTATCTCTGCACACAAAACAAGATATCAACAACATCACAGCAACTTGTCGATAAAGATGAATCTGAAACACTCAATTTTGCAGACGCACTTGCAAACTTATAAGGAAACAATACTATGCCAAACTTAACACTACCTTCCGTATTATCTTTTGACCGTAGACTAGAACCCTCTGACGCGCTAATGCTATCTGGCAACTGGACTAATATCGGTAAAGAAAATGACTGGAATAAAATTGAACTCTTCGAAAGAAGAAACCGAGCGGTAAAAAGTAATTTTAAACAGGAAATTTTAGACGATGAAGAAGAGCTGAAAAAACAAATCGAAGAACCCAATATAGCCTGGGGTGATGATGCCTCTTTGCCTTCAGATGCGGACACCCTAAGAGTCAGTTATAGCTTACGCGTACTTGGTGGTCTCAACACACCATCCGCCTGTAATAAAAAAGTCTATCAAGATCAGTTCACCGAAATGGTTGACGGTTATCTTGCTGAATTAGGTATTGATGAGTTAGCCAGTCGCTATGCTTATAATGTTGTCAATGGTCGTTTTTTATGGCGTAATCGCGTGGGTGCGCTTGACGTTGCTATACATGTAAAACACAGCAGCTTGTCAGAACCAATTAAGTTTAACGCTTATGATTATCCGCTTAAAGACACAACAACATCTGACACAAAGATTTCTCCCTTTGTTGAATTAGTAAAAAAAGGATTAATTGATAAAGAAAATGTTTTCATAGCAGTTGATGCCTATGTGAAACTCGGCAACCGCCAACGTATCTGGCCTTCACAAGAAATGGTTATGGGACCTTCTAGTGGTCAAAAAAGCCGATACTTGTTTGCACTTGACGGCAATGCAGCTATGCATTGTGAAAAAATTGGTAACGCTCTGCGTACCATTGATGACTGGCAGACAGGAAGTGATGCACCGATAGCCATTGAAGCGTATGGCAATGTTACCCAGCGCGGTATTGCCTATCGTTCTAGCAGAAACGATTTTAAAACTTTGCTCGATAAATGGATGAATGACAAATCAGTCACAGAAGAAGAAAAACATTTTGTGATTGCCATGATTATACGTGGTGGCGTATTTGGTGAAGGGGAAAGCGAATAAGGAATAATCGATGAAATACTATCAGGACATTACTCTATTGCCCGATGCGGAAGCCAACCTTGGCTTCCTCTGGCATAAAGTTTATCAACAAATCCATTTGGCACTGGTTGAAAATAAAATCGCGGAAAATCAGTCAGCGATAGCAATCGCATTCCCTGATTATGATAGTAAGGAATATCCACTGGGAGACAGATTACGCTTGTTTTCGGGAGCACAATGTAATCTTGTGCAATTGAACATAAATCAGTGGCTTTCTCGTTTAACCGATTACACTCATGTGAAATCCATAAAATTCGTACCGGAAACAGTGAAACAACACGCCTGCTTCAGGCGTAAACAATTTAAAAGTAACTTGCTGAAAGAAGCGGTACGACGGGCAAAGTATAAAAACGAACCGTTGGGTGATGCATTAGCGCATTTTGAACATTATGAAAAAGACACAAGCTTACCTTATATCAATATGATGAGTCTTTCTATGAATAATGAAAACAATACAAGTCGTAATTTCAAGTTGTTTATTGAGCAGGAAGTATTTCAACAGCCTCAATTCGGAATGTTTAATTGTTATGGACTCAGCAAAACCGCCACTGTGCCCTGGTTTTGATATTTATAGATACCAGAACTACTTGAAAATATCTGAAATCAAACCAACTGCACACGCTTTCGGAAGGGTAGGCTTTTTTTTGGCTTAAGCGCCAAATTTTGTTCTCGTTTTTTTATTTCTCCCACAAAGTAGCGTGAGAACGAGTAAAAGGTGATTTGAGTTAAAAGTAACCATTTTGACCAAAGTTTTTAAAGTTCTTTAACAACATATGAAAATCAATTGGTTACAATCAGGCGGAAAAAATGGGTATTTTTGTTTAAATAACTCCATGTGATTGTTGTAACTAATTTTTTGTCGTTTAAACTACAGTTCACTGCCGTACAGGCAGCTTAGAAAACCCGCGCATACGATCCGCCCGCGACCTCAACGTTCACTGCCGTACAGGCAGCTTAGAAAAGGGAGCAGGTCAATAACAATGATTATGCAAAGTTCACTGCCGTACAGGCAGCTTAGAAATGACACTTGAGGGTGTATGGTCGAGTATTTCGTGTTCACTGCCGTACAGGCAGCTTAGAAAAGGGCGAGCAGAAGATTTTGCAGACAAATAACGTTCACTGCCGTACAGGCAGCTTAGAAAACAATTCAAATCGTCGGAATACAGTCGACACAGTTCACTGCCGTACAGGCAGCTTAGAAACAATAAAGGGTGCCACCCGCACTGTGGCGAGGGTTCACTGCCGTACAGGCAGCTTAGAAAAGTATGCATCCGCCTCAACATCCGACGAAAGTTCACTGCCGTACAGGCAGCTTAGAAATATATCTGACTGTAAGCTTCCTTCCCACCTTGGTTCACTGCCGTACAGGCAGCTTAGAAAAGTTTTAGGGCTGGATTGAATAATGTTTCTATGTTCACTGCCGTACAGGCAGCTTAGAAAGCCCGATCTGTGCGAGTGCATTTGATGCCTCCGTTCACTGCCGTACAGGCAGCTTAGAAAGCCAAAATTCTGTGCATGTATACCGCCTCTCTGTTCACTGCCGTACAGGCAGCTTAGAAATGATAGACCATTAGCTACGAATTCTGTCCCTTTGTTCACTGCCGTACAGGCAGCTTAGAAATGTATTACAGCGATGTTTTGCAGTGCTTGAATGTTCACTGCCGTACAGGCAGCTTAGAAAACGTAAATCTCCGCTTCCATCAGGTATATCGTGTTCACTGCCGTACAGGCAGCTTAGAAATTCTTATCACTCTCTAGAGTTTTCCAGTTGTTGTTCACTGCCGTACAGGCAGCTTAGAAAACTAAATTCACATGCTATTAATACCTTCATGTGTTCACTGCCGTACAGGCAGCTTAGAAACTTGATATGTATTGCATGTCCTGCAACTGTTGGTTCACTGCCGTACAGGCAGCTTAGAAATAACGTCGCAAGCCTATTCCGTTTCTCGTCTAGTTCACTGCCGTACAGGCAGCTTAGAAAGGTACAGAGGCAAGCAGCAATGCAACAATAGCGTTCACTGCCGTACAGGCAGCTTAGAAAATAAAGCTTTAGGATTTCTGGATCGAACTTGGGTTCACTGCCGTACAGGCAGCTTAGAAGATTATGCATGGGAGGAATTCATCGAGGTATAAGTTCACTGCCGTACAGGCAGCTTAGAAATCAAAAAAAAAGCCCGGCGGTTAAACCAGGCGGTTCACTGCCGTACAGGCAGCTTAGAAATTCGACTTGAAACACATCACCAACAGCGGACAGTTCACTGCCGTACAGGCAGCTTAGAAATGCTGAAAAGGTCAGTCGCATGCTAACAAGGGGTTCACTGCCGTACAGGCAGCTTAGAAAGGCAAATAAACCGATCGGACGCGCTCTTGAAAGTTCACTGCCGTACAGGCAGCTTAGAAAAATACTGGGTCGTGATTAGCGCCACAATTCAAGTTCACTGCCGTACAGGCAGCTTAGAAAAAACTGATTTAACAGTTCTCGTTTTACAAACAGTTCACTGCCGTACAGGCAGCTTAGAAATAATTAATTCGTCAGCGTCCATGTGATCTTGCGTTCACTGCCGTACAGGCAGCTTAGAAAACGGTCTGCGGAGATTGGTTGTCGTTGATGTAGTTCACTGCCGTACAGGCAGCTTAGAAACTCTGTCGTAGTCTTTTCTGTAGCGCCGTGTCGTTCACTGCCGTACAGGCAGCTTAGAAAACCTTGCGGTGGGCGTTGTACCCTCTGTCGTAGTTCACTGCCGTACAGGCAGCTTAGAAAAAACACGACAACTGTCCAGGCAGCGATAACAGGTTCACTGCCGTACAGGCAGCTTAGAAATAAGAGTGGAAAGAGTCTTGCCAATAACCGTTGTTCACTGCCGTACAGGCAGCTTAGAAATTTCTAAAACCGTCTCTAGAGGCGTTTGTACAGTTCACTGCCGTACAGGCAGCTTAGAAATCCGTGTGTTATGCGAAACTTTATAGGACTGGTGTTCACTGCCGTACAGGCAGCTTAGAAAAGTACCAGTTACAGCTAAATTTTGGCGCGGTAGCATGTTTTAAGTGAATTCTTAAGCCAAAAACCAATTGCTTATATTCGGGTAATGAGCTTTGTTTGTTCGATGGTTTTCAATCCTTGGCAAACAATTGCCCATCAATATTATTAAACGCTTTAAATTCCAGCGCATTTCCAGAAGGATCCAGAAAAAACAATGTGGCCTGTTCGCCGGGTTGTCCCTGGAAGCGGATGTGAGGTTCAATGATAAAGTGGGTTCCCAGATTTTGTAATCGATCCGCCAGAATTTTCCAGTCAGTCATCTCCAAAACGACACCAAAATGGGGGGTCGGTACGCTGTGTGCGTCTACAGGGTTGTAATGCAACAAGATGTTGCCATTTATTCCAATTGTGGGGTTCAGGTGGCAAACCAGTTGGTGCCCGAACAGATTAAAGTCGATCCAGTGGGCGTCACTTCGGCCTTCAGAGCAGCCCAGAATGGAACTGTAAAATTCCCGGGCTTCAGGCAGGTCTCTGACCTGAATTGCTATATGGAAAGGAGTCAGGAGCGACATATGATTCCCGGTTTTGGGAGAACCTTCCAGGTCTAACTGTTTGCCGCTGCAGAAATAGAGCCTGATTCCAGCTCGGCATGGTAGGCCTGGCAGCGTTTGTACAGAGTCAGAAGCTCTGGAGTGCAGTGGAAGGCAGCTATGATTTTTTCGAATTCGCAATTTTCAGCAAGAAGGACTGAAAGATCCTGGGATAGACCCACAATGTGTACGCCATGTTTACGCGCAACGATCAGATAGTACAGATAGTGTAATGCTCGTATCGCCAGATTTGGATCTTTAAAGGCTTCCATTACGGGTACCAGGAATGCTATTTGTAGAGAGCGTGCACGGTCATCCACAATGAGTTCACCGTCCTGAATGGTGCATACCATGGGAAGTGCTTTCATCGTTTCGGAATCTTTGAAGCCTATTTCCGGCCAGTCAGCGTCCGGTTGTGTCAGGCCAAATCGTTCAGCATAGGATTTTTGATACATCCAACTGAGGCTGCTGACGACAGGGTCGTCGATGGGGGCCGTAATCCGATTGGCGTATTGCTGTATATGGGGAAACAATGTTTGGCGAATATCGTTTACCGACACGTCATCATTTGGATTAACCAGGACGCGATAACCGAGTCCGGCGAACAAAACCAAACGTGACAGGGGTTCAAGTTGTTGGTGCTCACTGAGTAGCAATTGAACCGCTAGTGGTTCAATTGCTGTTTTCGTCCAGGCTAAAAAGGCGATGATGTTTCCGCTTACATAAGTATTCTTACTGTTATTCCAATGTTCAAACATAGCGTTTACGCAGCCTTTCGATACCACGCGATCACCAAAAGAATCTCCAGCCATTCTGTAAATTCGGGAATTGAATGCAGCGATTCCGAGTTCGTCGAAATGATGTAATCGAATGCATAATGATAGGTATTGCCCGAGCATAAATTCCTGCCAGTGGCGATGGATAAAGCGCACACTGTTGGTACCTGTTGGCAGGAACAGTGTACGTTGCAGAAGGGCATTACAAATTTCTGGCTGAGTGGCCAGTTGAAAGCCTAATAATATGTCGTCACTTTCTGCGCGAATGGTCTCCAGGTAAAAAGTTTCGTCGTTGGTTTCCACGCTGTGAAAAAAGTCCTTCCAGCGTTGATGGAGTTGAGTGGCTTCTTGTTGCAGTATGTCGATACTGATATCACCCCGGCCTTTTTGGAAGAATAGCCAGGCTATGATCATCATTGCCCGGCCTAAGTGTTCGATCTCTATTTCGCGACCCGATGGGTTAGGGATACCGACCAGTCCACTGCGCGATAACACGGTACGTACGGTTTGGCACAATAATGCGGATTGGGTTATCGATCCGTCGCCCATCTGGCAGCTTGGATCCGGACGATAATTGGAAAGGATTAGTGGTGTAAGGATAAATTCCAGCAGTTCCCGGTCTTTTACCTGCCCGATCCACTTGTTACACGAGGGATAAAGCTGTTTTGCTTCAGCCAGTGAAAGTCGCAGAATTTCGAATATATCCGCTGGATCGTTGACCAGACGATTTATACCATGAATGGTATTGCGTACACCGATAATAATAGACAGCTTGCCATTGTTGACATAACGCGACTCGGCATCGCGCAGGAGTTTAACAATAGTGGAAAAACCAATGGTGTTGTGGTTATGCAGAAAATCATCCAGACCATCGAGAATTATGGTGGTTGGGCTGCTTTGAAATTTTTTCTCGAGCCAGTCTCTGTCCCAGCTTCGTCCCGGAAAAAGAGTTGTACCCCAGTCTATCCACCATTGCCACAATATGTCCCAGGAGTAATTAACATCGTCGCTGTGCGATGCAGTGATTTGTTGCATGGGGATTAATAGGGGTATTGGCTGCGTATCCGGGTCGGCAAGGTATTGAACTCCCAGGCGCAGACAAATGTGGCGCATCACTGAAGTTTTACCGACGCCGGAGGCACCGGTAACTACAATTTTTTTGGGTTGTTCGGAACCCTGGCTGACCAGAGTGACAACCTTTTCTGCAATCTCGGCCTGGGTTCCAAACGATGAATTGGCGATACTGGGTATCGGTCGGTCCTGATCGTTGCCAATTCCGCACACTGAAGTAGAAATTAATGCAGTCGTGTCAGTGGTGCGGTTAACCAATGCGATTCGGTGCAGGGTAGCATCGACCAGGTCAACTCCCCGTTCAGCACCGTATTGTCTGACTAAATCTGCGGTGATGGATACGATCGGGTCATTGACGCGAGTAGGAATTTTGATCGAACTGTGCGTACCACGAATAAAGATCTGTCTTTGTGCAGGATCGGATTGGTAGGAAACGGATAAATCAGATTTTGCACAGATATCCTGTGTTACCGGAAAGAGTTGGTCAGATTTTTGTGAATTTTCCTGGCAGTCGAGAAAGGCGTTTTCCAGGTCGAGTAACTTGGGATTCCCCGAGCACAGCGCGGGAATAATTTTATTACGGCCCCAGTCTCTGTTGCCTTGGGTTATAAATCTTATTAAACCGAGAAAAGGAGCCAGGAAAAAATAATAAGTCTGGTAAACCAGATTTCCAAGATTGCTGATGAACCATGAGCCGCCCAGATGAGGTACTGCGATATTGAGTACTCTTCGTGTTCTTAGCCAGATTGATTTGGCGGCAATATCGCTTCTATTGGCAATTTCTTCCTGCAATTGTTGATTTCGATCTCTGAGCAGGCGCTTTACGACCAATCCACCGGTACTGTGCGTGACGAACAACAGGTGGCGGTGATTCTGATATTCTGTATCAAGCCATGCGCCCAGGTCGTCGGCTGCCTGAGAAATACTGCAGCGTTGCCATGACCGTGACGGGTATGAGAAGGAAATGACATCAATCTCAATTCCGGCATTTTCCAGAACCCATTTCGGCATGTTGCCCCAGGTCTTGCGGTTATCGCCGAACAGGCCATGGACAAAAATCAAAAGGCAACGTTGAGCCTGCTCAGAGTCGTCTGTAAGACATTTGTGAACGACCCCATAGCGGCTTGTATCGGACCAAAATCTTGTTTTCGTTTTTTTAACCATAAATCTGGAACTCGGAAAGTTGCCCAGGCAAGTTCAGCTTTGACGACTATATACTAATTAAATGGATTGTGCGATTGGTGAATTAAATCGATCTGGACAATACCTGTCCAGTAATTTTCTTGTAAGATTTATAAGGCATAGATAAGTAGATAAAAATAACCCCCGTACTTTGTAGGAACCTGAAAAACGACAAAACGGTGTGCTCTATATACATATACGTTGAATATCTATCGTTGGATTTAATGATAATAGCTTATTGTGGATAATACCGGCTGAACTAAGTCCGGAAAAAGATAAACAGGCTATCAAAGAAGTCAAAACCAATGTATGTTAAATGTTCATTAAAAGTAACGACTTGCCCCCAAATCGAAACAGCCCTCTATGGGGGATCTGTGGAGGAAGTGTATGCGGCAGGGAAGCCGCATCCAAGCCTACAAGGATGTATTTACGGCGTCTTCCGGAACAGATCACCCATA
>Ga0114934_10000239_pt1 | contig 34909 bp, 38 predicted proteins | sample 4SBtaG_2_FD_99695 | JGI IMG/M metagenome (GOLD analysis project Ga0114934, IMG submission 99695) | Deep subsurface microbial communities from Kolumbo volcano to uncover new lineages of life (NeLLi) - 4SBTROV10_white metaG | ecosystem: Environmental > Aquatic > Marine > Volcanic ...
GAGAAACAGAAAAAAGGTAAGAAAAGAATGAGACAAGTAGGAAGTGTGGAAGTTCCTCAAGAAGCATTTATGGCGGTACTTAAGGTGGATGATTAAAAATAAATTCAATAAAGCATATAAGAACTTTGTTCTTGTATGCTTTTAAAATATTTTAAATATTTTTGTGCAATATATTTTGATATTTTGAAATAATAATTAAGAGAGGTTGTAATTTATGAAGGAATTAGCCTTGTATATACATATTCCATTTTGCAAACAGAAATGTTTTTATTGTGATTTCAACTCATATAGTGGTAAAGATGACTTGATGAATGATTATATAAAGGCATTATGTAAAGAAATTGAATGCAATAATGACAAAGTATTTAAAACAATATTTATTGGTGGAGGTACTCCTACCTATTTGTCAGAAGATAATTTAATTGCCTTACTGAAAACGATAAATAAATTAAAAACATCAGAAGAATTGGAGTTTAGTATAGAAGGTAATCCAGGTACATTTACAAAGCAAAAATTAAAAATATTAAAAGATATGGGAGTAAACAGGTTAAGTATTGGCGTTCAAGCGTGGCAAGATTTCTTATTAAAAAATCTTGGGAGAATTCATACAATACAAGAATTTATTACAGGTTATAAATTAGCAAGACAAATTGGGTTTACAAATATCAATGTTGATTTAATGTTTGGACTACCAGAACAAACATTAAATCATTGGAAGGAAACTTTAACAAATATTATAAAATTAAATCCAGAACATGTATCATGCTATAGCTTGATAATAGAGGAGGGAACGCCATTCTTTAACAAGTATAAAAAAGGCAAATTGATATTACCAGATGAAGAGACTGAAAGAAGTATGTATCATATTGCATTGGAAATTTTAGAGTCAAAAGGTTATAATCAATATGAAATTTCAAATTTTTCTTTGCCGAATTGTGAGTGTAAACATAATTTAGTTTATTGGGAATTAGGAGAATATATTGGGTGTGGAGTATCGGCACATTCATATGTAGATGGATATAGATTAGAGAATATAAATTCTATAAATGAATATATAAGAAGAATAAACAATAAATTGAATCCGGTGTTTTCTGCTCATAAAAATTCAAAAAATGATGATATAGAAGAATTTTTATTTATGGGATTAAGAAAGATTAAGGGAATTAACAAAGAAGAGTTTAAAATAAGATTCTCTAAGGGAATTGATGAAATATATGGAGATGTAATACGTAAATTTAAGTATAATGATTTATTAATTGAGGATTGTAATTCACTTAGATTATCTCCTAAAGGGGTTGAAATATCAAATTATATTCTTTCAGAATTTATTTTAGATAGATATAATGAGTAATATGAAATAATTTAAAGAAATAACGATATAATTTTAAATAATTCAATATAAAAGTGATATATCGTATATAGAAGTAATTGACAAGAATAAATCTTAGTGATATTTTAAGAACATAGTCATTAGCACTCGTGTTAAGTGAGTGCTAACAAAGAGGTGATGGTATTTGATGAATGAAAGAAAAATAAGAATACTTGAAGCCATAATCAACGATTATATACAAACAGGAGAGCCAGTAGGATCTAGGACTATAGCAAAGAAATATAATATTGGTATTAGTTCTGCAACTATAAGAAATGAAATGGCAGACCTTGAGGAATTAGGGTATATTGAACATATTCACAGTTCTTCTGGAAGGATTCCATCTGACTTAGGATATAGGCTTTACGTTGATGAATTAATGAAAGTCAAAAAATTGTCGCTTGAAGAGGAATTGATAATAAAGAGCAAGTTGTTATCGGAAGCTTTATATCAGATTGATAAGATTGTAGAAAGTGCAACATCACTTCTTTCTGATTTAACAAAGCTAGCATGTATTGTTAAAGCTCCATCTATGAAAAGGAGCTTTGTAAAATGTATTCAGCTTTTAAAGATTGACGGCAATAATGTATTGGTTATTATAGTTACTGATAGTGGAATTATTAAAAACAATGTTATAAGAATCAATCAATCAGTAGATAAAATTAATTTAGAAAAGTTAAGTTATTTACTTAATATGAGGTTAAAAGGGTTGACAGTAGATGATATTGATTTGGAAGTAATAAATAATATAAAAAATGATTTTATTGGTCATGATGATATTTTTAATGCTCTTATTCCAACTATATATGATAGCTTAAAGAGTATGGAGACACCTCAGGTTTATTCTACTGGAGAGACGAATATATTTAACTATAATGAATACAACGATGTTGAGAAAGCAAGAACTTTCTTGGAATTAATAAATAATCAAGATTACATCAAAGATTTACTAGAGAACAGTATGGGTGGTGATAATAAGTTATCAATTATTATTGGTGAAGAAAACAAAATAGAAGAAGCAAAGGATTGTAGCATAATTTCAGCTGTGTATTCTGTAAAGGATAGACCACTTGGAGTGATAGGAGTTATTGGACCCAAGCGAATACGCTATGATAAGATAATACCATTATTGAAAGAATTCATTGATGAACTTGATAGAAAGCTGAATGATATTTATTATGACTATTGATTGTGATTGTGTTTTGTAGATAAATATTTTGGTACAAAATCATATGCATGAATGGAGGAAGAAGGCATTGGAAAATAGGGTTGATGAAAAAAAAGAAAATAAAGAAGAAAGTGTAGTCAATGAAGCAGATGATATGAATAATATTGACAATATAGTTGAAAATGAAGCAGAAGATGAAATTGTTGAAGAGGTTGAAGAGGCTGAAGAGGTTGAAGAAGTTGAACATGATGAAGAAGTCAATGAGAAAAATGAGGTACAGAAATTGGAAGATGAAAATAGAACATTAAAGGATGAACTGAAGAAGATAAACAATATGTTATCTACAGTGCAAGAAAAGCATTTAAGACTTACTGCTGAATATGATAATTATAGAAAAAGAACTGTAAAAGAAAAAGAAAATATTTATACTGATTCATGTGCAGATGTTTTAAAAGAATTTCTACCTGTTTTAGATAACTTAGAAAGGGCAGTCGAGGCAGAAGGAAATATAGATGAATTAAGAAAAGGTGTAGAGATGACATTAAAACAGTTTTATTCAGCTTTGGAAAAGCTTAATGTTGAAGAAATACCTACTGAAGGAAGTTTTGATCCTAATATTCATAATGCAGTTATGCATATAGAAAGTAAAGAGTTTGGTAATAATGAAATTGTTGAAGTGTTTCAGAAAGGTTATAGAAGAGGAGAAAAAGTACTCCGTTACAGTATGGTGAAGGTAGCAAATTAATATATTGAAACAATATTCAAAGTGAAAAAATATGATGTAGGAGGTAACAAAAATGGGAAAGATTATAGGAATTGATTTAGGAACTACAAATTCTTGTGTTGCAGTTATGGAAGGTGGGGATCCAGTTGTAATTCCAAATTCAGAGGGAGCTAGAACAACACCATCAGTTGTTTCATTTCAGGCAAATGATGAGAGATTAGTAGGTCAAGTTGCTAAAAGACAGGCAATTACAAATCCAGATAAAACAATAATTTCAATTAAAAGATTGATGGGAACAGATCATAAGGTTAAGATAGATGATAAAGAATATTCTCCACAAGAGATTTCGGCTATGATTCTTCAAAAAATAAAGAAAGATGCTGAAAGTTATTTAGGAGAATCTGTTACAGAAGCAGTTATTACAGTACCAGCTTACTTTAATGATAGCCAAAGACAAGCAACTAAAGATGCAGGTAAGATTGCAGGATTAAATGTTAGAAGAATAATAAATGAACCAACAGCAGCTTCATTAGCTTATGGATTGGATAAAATGGATCAAAATCAAAAGATTCTTGTTTACGATCTTGGTGGTGGAACATTTGACGTATCAGTATTAGAGTTAGGTGATGGTGTTTTTGAGGTAATGTCTACAAATGGTGACACTCATCTTGGTGGAGATGATTTTGACCAAAAAATAATTGATTACATTGCTGATACTTTTAAAGCTGAAAATGGAATAGACTTAAGAAATGATAAGATGGCTTTACAGAGATTAAAAGAAGCGGCTGAAAAAGCTAAAATAGAGCTTTCTTCATCAACTCAAACAAATATTAATTTGCCATTTATTACAGCTGATGCAACAGGACCAAAACACATAGATATGAATATTACGAGAGCTAAATTCAATGAGTTAACTCATGAATTAGTAAATAGGACAATAGAACCTATAAAAAAGGCATTAAAAGATGCAGAACTTTCAATAAGTGATATAGATAAAGTTATACTTGTTGGTGGTTCAACAAGAATACCAGCTGTACAAGAAGCTGTTAAAAATTTTACAGGCAAAGAACCTTCAAAAGGAATTAATCCTGATGAATGTGTTGCTGTTGGAGCAGCAATTCAAGCAGGAGTATTAACTGGAGAAGTAAAAGATGTATTGCTTTTAGATGTTACTCCATTAACATTAGGTATTGAAACTTTAGGTGGGGTTGCAACACCATTAATAGAAAGAAATACCACTATACCAACTAAAAAGAGTCAAATATTTTCTACTGCTGCTGATGGTCAGACATCTGTTGAAATACATGTTGTTCAAGGTGAAAGACAGATGGCAGCTGATAATAAGACACTTGGTAGATTTACATTATCAGGAATTGCTCCAGCACCAAGAGGAATTCCTCAAATTGAAGTTACATTTGACATAGATGCAAATGGTATAGTTAATGTATCAGCTAAAGATAAAGCAACAGGAAAGGAAGCAAATATTACAATAACTGCTACAACAAACTTATCTGAAGAGGAAATTCAGAAAGCTGTTGATGAAGCTAAGAGGTTTGAAGAAGAAGATAAGAAGAGAAAAGAAACAATTGAAGTAAAGAATAATGCAGAGCAGGCTGTTTATCAAACAGAAAAGACATTACAAGAGTTAGGTGATAAAGTTTCTGTAGAAGATAAAACTAAGGTAGAAGATAAGCTTAATACACTTAAGTCTCTTAAAGAAGGAGATGATATTGAAGCTATTAAGAAAGCAACTGAAGAATTAACTCAAGAGTTCTATGCAATATCATCAAAAATGTACCAACAAGCAAATCCACAAGGAGCACAAGAAGCACAAGGAGCAGGATTTAATCCAGGAGATATGGGTGGTACAGCACAACAATCAGGAAATGATGATAATGTAGTAGATGCTGATTATGAAGTAAAAGAGGATAAATAGATTTTACAATAACATTAAGGGAAGGGTATTTACTCCTCCCTTAATTTGAGTATTATAGTACTACGAGTATTATATTAAATTTTAAATTTATTTTAGCTAGGTGGTGAAACTGCGGATGGCAAAGGATTATTATAAAATTTTAGGGTTAGAAAAAGGAGCAAGTGAAGCTGATATTAAAAGAGCGTTTAAGAAACTTGCACTTAAGTACCATCCAGATAGAAATTCAGGTAATAAAGAAGCAGAGGAAAAATTTAAAGAGATAAATGAAGCATATCAAATATTGTCTGATCCAGAAAAGAAGGCAAGATATGATCAGTTCGGGACTGCTGATTTTAGTGGTGGCTTTAGTGGTTTTAATGGTGAGGGATTTGATTTTTCGGATTTAGGAGATATATTAGGAGATATGTTTGGTGGCGGATTTGGTGGTTTTGGTGGTTTCGGAGGCTCATCAAGAAGAAATACTAATGCACCAAGAAAGGGTGCAGATATTGAGACTGCAATTAATTTAACTTTTGAAGAAGCTGCATTTGGTGTAGAGAAGAATATTACAATAACTAAAAGGGAAAAATGTGAAGTGTGTTCAGGAACAGGAGCTAAGCCTGGAACTTCTCCACGAAAATGTGATAAGTGTGGGGGAAGTGGTATTATAAGACAAACTAGAAACACTGCTTTGGGTAGTTTTACTACTCAAACAACATGTGATAAATGCGGTGGTAAAGGTGAAATAATAGATATCCCTTGCAAGAATTGTAATGGAACTGGTACTGTTAAAAAAGATAAAAATATTAAAATAAATATTCCAGCTGGTGTTGATACTGGAAATGTGATTCCACTAAGAGGACATGGACAGCCAGGAAGTAATGGAGGACCTTCTGGTGATTTATATGTTCATATTAGAGTTATGCCTCATAAACGATTTGTTAGAAAGGGTAATGATATATATATAGAAGAGCATATATCAATTGGCAAGGCAATATTTGGTGCAGAAATAGATGTTTCTACAATAGATGGAACTGTTTCATATAAGATACCATCAGGAACTCAATCAGGTACTGTGTTCAGATTAAAGGGTAAAGGTATACAAAGAGTTAATGGTTATGGCAGAGGAGATCAATATGTAAAAGTAATAATTGATATTCCTAAAAAACTAAATGATAAGCAAAAGGAAGCACTTGTAAAATTTATGGAGGCTTCAGGTGAAGATATTAATTCGACTGATGGAAATAAAAAAGGGTTTTTTAAGAATATGTTTAAGCAATGATTAATATCGGCTTACTTCATAGTATGGAGTAAGCTTTTTAGCTAATAAATTTGTTTTAATAAAGCAAAAAGTTTCAATATTCCACTTATAGAAGTGGGAGTTTTATAGAATCAATAAATATAATTGAGGTGATGCGTATGAATAAAGAATGGATTGAAGTTACTATAGTAACAACCAGTGAAGCTGTTGAGGCTGTTTCGGGAATATTTTATAATGTTGATGTTAAAGGAATTTCTATATTAGATTCAGAAGATGTAGAATTTAAGAAAAAAAATGAAAGTGACTGGGATTATTTTGATGAAAGCTTGTTAAATATTAAAAGTGGTGCAGTTGTTAAAGCGTATTTTAAACAGGATGAAACATTTAATGAAAAGCTAGAATATATTAAAAAGAAAATTGATGATTTAGATAAAGTTGGGCTTGACAAGGGAGAAGGTTTTATTACTGTAGCTAAAGTTAATGAAGAGGATTGGGAAAATAATTGGAAAAAATACTATAAGTCTACTAAAATTGGGGAAAATATTGTTGTAAAACCTATATGGGAAGAATATAATAAGAAAGATGATGAAATAGTTCTAGAATTAGATCCAGGAATGGCTTTTGGTACGGGAACCCATGAAACAACTAGAATGTGTATAAAGGCATTAGAGAAATATGTTGATAATGATGCAATAGTTTTTGATATAGGAACAGGCTCGGGAATATTATCTATAGCAGCAGCAAAACTAGGTGCTAAAAATGTTGTAGGGGTGGATTTGGATCCAGTTGCAGTTGCTTCAGCAAAAAAGAATGTTGATTTTAATAAAATAGATAATATTGAAATACTGCATGGGAATTTAATGGAAGTTGTTAAAGGAAAGGCAGATATTGTTGTAGCAAATATTATTGCAGATATTATTTTATTATTGTCTAAAGATGTTGAGAAGTTTATTGTACCTGGAGGAAAATTTATTTCATCTGGTATAATATTAGATAGGAAGGATGAAATTATAAATAAGCTTGAGGACTGTGGATTTAGAATTGATGAAGTAAATATTGAAGGTGAATGGACTTGTATAGTTGCTTCGTTGCTATGATTTTTATCAAACATATTAATCATACTTTCGCTTGTATTTTAAATGAAAGGATGTAATTGATGCATAAATTTTTTGTACCTAAGGATAAATTTTATGACGGTTTTGCGGTTATTGAAGGTGATGATGTAAAACACATTTATAGAGTATTGAGGTTAGGTATAGGGGAGAAAATAAGCATAAATAATTGCAATGGTAATGAATTTCTTGGTGAAATTGTAGAAGTGAACAAAAGGGAAGTCAAAGTTAAGATAATAAAGAAATTACCATTAAACAATGAGAGCACAATTGGTGTATTTTTGTTTCAAGGATTGCCTAAAAGTAGCAAAATGGATTTGATTATACAAAAAACAACTGAATTGGGCATTAAAGCTATTAATCCAGTTAGTATGAAACGAGTTGTTGCAAATGGAACTAGAGATATGAAGATTGAGAGATGGAACAGGATTGCACTTGAAGCGTGTAAGCAAAGTAAGAGAAGTTTAATTCCTGTTGTTAATAAACTTTGTACTTTTGAAGAAATGATTTCACAACTTAAAAATATGGATTTGGTAGTTGTACCATATGAAAATAAGAAAAGATATGGTTTAAAAAGATTATTTAATAAAATAGATAAAATAAATATTAAAAATATTGCTATTGTGATTGGCCCAGAAGGTGGATTTGAAGAGTATGAAATTAACATATTGGAAAGTATAGGTGCTGAAATAGTTACATTAGGACCTAGAATTTTGAGAACAGAAACGGCAGGTTTTACTACATTGAGTATTATTATGTATGAAATAGGAGATTTAGGAGGAAATATGTAATGAAGGTTGCTTTTACTACTTTGGGTTGCAGAGTGAATGTGTATGAAACAGAGGCAATGTCAGAGCTATTTATTAAGGAAGGGCATGAAATAATACCTTTTAATAAAATAGCGGATGTATATATTATTAATACTTGTACAGTTACAAATATGGGTGATAAAAAATCTAGACAAATGATAAATAGAGCTAGGAGAAAAAATGAAAATGCAGTTATTGCGGTGGTAGGATGTTATTCGCAAATAGCGCCTAAAGAGATAAGCAGTATTGAAGGAGTAGATATTGTACTTGGAACAAGGAATAAAAGCAAAATAGTGCATTATGTTAATAGATTTATTGAAGAGAAAAAACAGATAATAAAAGTGGATGATGTACTACATAGTAAAATATTTGATGACTTAAGTATTGAAGAATATCAATACAAAACGAGAGCATTTTTAAAAATACAAGATGGATGTAACAGATTCTGTTCTTATTGCTTAATACCTTATGCAAGAGGTGCTGTATGCAGCAAAGAACCTGAAAAAGTAATTGAGGAAGTACATAAATTAGCAGAACATGGATTTAAAGAGATAATATTATCAGGTATACATATAGCTTCGTATGGCTTTGAACTAAAGGATAATTGGAGTTTAATTAAAATATTAGAAGAGGTGAATAATGTAGAAGGAATTGAAAGAATAAGAATTGGTTCAATTGACCCTACATTTTTTACTAAAGATGTTATAAAGAATATTTCAAATATGGATAAAGTGTGTCCACATTTTCATTTATCGCTTCAAAGTGGGTGTGATGAAACTTTGAAAAGAATGAATAGAAGATATTCAACTAGCGAATATAGAGCTGTTGTGCAAAATTTAAGAAAACACATTAAGGATATTTCAATAACGACAGACGTGATAGTTGGTTTTCCAGGTGAAACAGATTATGAATTCAATAAAACATATGAATTTTTAAAAGAAATAGAATTATCTAAAATGCATATATTTAAGTATAGTCCTAGAAGTAGAACAAAAGCTGCAAAAATGCAGTGTCAAGTAGATGGTAAAGTAAAGGATATTAGAAGTCATAAATTGATTGAATTAAATGAGAAGTTAGAAAAACAATTTATGCAAAAATATATTGGCAGAACCATGGAAGTATTGTATGAGCAAAAGAGTAAAGAACATGAAGGATATTATGAGGGTTATACTCCTAATTATATTCGTGTTTTATCTAAAATAAATTATGATGCATTAATAGGAAAGGTGTTACCAACTAAATTATATAATGTTGATAAAGAATTTATGTATGGAACTGTGAATTTTTAAATATCAATATTGCAGGAATATTGATAAAAATGTTGAATGTTATAGTAGCTTTGAGGGAGGTGAAAACATGGAGAATTGTATTTTTTGTAAAATAATTAATAATGAAATTCCTAGTGAGAAGGTATATGAAGATGGTAAAGTATTGTGTTTTAAGGATATAAATTCTGAAGCACCTATTCATATTTTAATAATTCCAAAGGAACACATAAGGAGTGTTAATGAACTGAATGAAGAGAATGCAGATATTATTTCGTATATATTTTTGATTGCGAAAAAATTAGCTAAACAACTAGGAATAGCTGAAAGTGGGTATAGAATAGTTAATAATTGTGGACACGATGGGGGGCAAACAGTAGAGCATATACATTTTCATATGCTAGGAGGAAGAAATCTTCAGTGGCCACCGGGATAGATTTGTTAAATAATATTGACATTTAACAAATTTGTGTTGTATAATTTAAAACGTGCTATTTATTCCCGTAATGCTGTTGCTTATTTAATTAAAAAGACTAGCGGAGGGAGGGATATGGATGTCAGAAATTAAAGTAAGAGAAAATGAATCACTAGAGAGTGCTTTAAAAAGATTCAAGAGAGAATGTGCTAAGGCTGGTGTTTTAGCAGAAGTTAGAAAAAGAGAACACTATGAAAAGCCTAGTGTAAAAAGAAAAAAGAAATCAGAAGCTGCTAGAAGAAGAAAAAGAAAATAGAAAAATTGAAAGAGGGTAAGATTTAATGTCCTTAAAGGAGATTCTACAGCAAGATTGGAAGGATGCTTTAAAGGCAAAAAATAAATTTAAAGCTAATACTATAAGTATGGCTAAAGCAGCTATATTGCAAGCAGAAAAAAGTGGAACGTCCGTGATAGATGATGATGATATTGTCCAGATTCTGTCAAGAGAAGTTAAACAGAGACGTGAAGCATTGGAAGAGTTTGAAAAAGCTAACAGACAGGATTTAGTTGATAAGACTAAAGATGAAATAGAAATTTTACTTGAATACCTTCCAAAGCAGTTGTCAAAAGATGAAATAATGGAAATTATTCGTCAAGTAACAGTCGATGAGGGAGCAAATAGTATAAAAGATATGGGCAGGGTTATGTCTGCAGTAGTTTCTAAAACTAAAGGAAGAGCAGATGGAAAGCTTGTCAGCCAATTGGTAAAAGAATACTTAAACAAATAATAAAGGCCTAGTTTGTCTAGGTCTATTTTTATGCCTATTTTTTGCTTATATTCTCAAAATGTCATTAATTAAGCTTATTATTCATAGATTATAATGGAATGCTAAAAGAGGTGATATTTTGAGAAACAAAATTGATAAGTCAAAGGAAATTATTGCAGAAAAATTAGATTTACCAAGAGAAGTTGTAATGGATTTACCTAAAATAACTATAATAGCTAATACTGAAATAAACATAGAAGGACACAAAGGAATTTTAATGTTTACAGAAAATGAGATTCAAGTTAATACAAAGCAGGGAATAGTAGTTGTTACGGGAAGAAATTTAGAAATATCATATTTAGGGGGAAGTACGATTACTTTAAAAGGATTTTTTAATAGCGTACTATATGATAAAAATGATCAATAATAAGACTATTAATAAAGGAATTGTGATTATTGAGATTACAGCTATTAATCCCGATAGCTTTGTAAATATTTTATGGAGAAATGGTGTAGAAATAAAAAGAGTTCACAAGGAAAATATTTGCACATACACTATGCAAATAAATGCTTGCGATCTAAAAAAAGTGGAAAGTATAGCTAAAAATTACAATATTAAAGTGGATATTTTAAAAAAGTATGGAGTTAAATTTATAATTTTAAGATATAGAAAAAGAAAAGCATTCTTGATTGGAAGTATCTTATTTATTCTTATGATATATTATTTAGCTTCGTTTATATGGAGTGTCAATATAGATACAGAATATAATATTTCGCCATATGAAATAAGAAAAGAATTATTAGCTTGGGGTATACATCCAGGCATAAGCAAGAAAAAAATAGATATTTTTGAAATAGAGGATAGATTGATGAGAGAAAATGACGAAATAGTCTGGGCAAAAGTTCGAGTTGAAGGTACTCATCTTCACATTAAAATCTCAGAAAGACAAACTCCACCTAATCTTATAAAAGATGATACTCCGTGTAAATTGGTAGCAAATAGAGATGGCGAAATAATAAGGATATATACTAAGGCTGGAACTGCTATGGTTTCAGAAGGAGATATGGTTAGAAAAGGTGAGGTTTTAGTTGATGGTAGACAGGGTAGTGAAGGAGAAGAATATTTAGTTCATGCTGACGGAAAAGTAATAGCTAAAACTTTTTATGAAAGAAGTAAAATACTGAAATCATATAAAATTATTAGTAAAAGAACAGGTAAAAAATCAAGAAAAGTTTATTTTAACGTATTAGGTAAAAAAATATTTATAAAAAATGATTTAAATAATTTCAAAAACTATGATAAAATAATAAATAGTATCTTATTTTTTAAAAATGAAACTTATTATGAAGTTGAAGAGGAAAGAGAAGAAATAGAAGACTGTGATGATATGATTCAAGAAGCATTTAAAGAGTTATACGATGATATAACAGTTAATTTTGATAAATCTGTTAAAATAGTTGATAAAATAAAGGATATTAAATTTGATGGCGATAAATATAAAATTAGACTTGTTGTAGTAGTCGAAGAAAATATTGCAGTTCCTCAAAAAATAGAATATATAGATGAAGATTAGTCATATAATCACTCAAGCTAAAAAGGTGGATATGTCATGAAAGATAAAATTATGAATTTGATGAAATTGTATAAAGTAAAAATGGTAATCATATTTGTTATAACTTTTGTTGCTATATTTGGTATTTTAATAAGTGCATTGGCAACTAAAATGTACTCATTAAAGGAAGGTGATATAGCTGTAGAAAACATTAAAGCACCATATGATATCGAAGATACTTTGGCTACTGAAAAGAAGAAACAGGAAGTTTTAAAATCAGTACAAGATCAATATACTGTGTTAAGAAGTGTAAAGGGAGAGGTTATTCAAACAATTGACAATCTAATTTCCAAAGTAATAGAGATTAAGGGTGCTAATATAAATATTCAGATTAATGATGGAGTTGATGATACTAAAGAACTTTCGGAAAAAGATAAGAAAGTATTAACAGAAAAAAGAAAGAAATTGGAACAAGCAGCTCAGAATCAGAAAAAAATAATTAAGCTAAAAAGGTTAAAGGAAGAATCTGCAATAAAGCTATCTGATGAAAACTATGAAATTCTTTTAGAATTAAATATTTCAGAATTAGAGCAATTAAAAAATTTCTTAGAAAATGTAATGTCGCAACTATATGATGAATTCCAGATAAATGCAAAGAAACCTGTAAAGAAGTTACAAAATAATTCTTCAGAGGATATTATTAATAATTATGATAATAATATTACTGACAATGCTTATGATGAAATAAGGTTGGAAGATCAAAAAAAGGCACAAGATTTTATTGAATCACAGTTTAATAAATCTGAGTTTTCTAAGCAAATAAAAGAATTAGGAAAATCAATTGGGTTTACTCAAGTTAGGGCAAATGTAGTGTATGATGAGGCTAAAACTAAAAAATTAAGATATGAAGCTCTTAGCGAGGTAAAACCTATTATAATAAAAAAGGATCAGATTATTATAAAAGAAGGCGAACCAGTTACTAAAGCTCAAATTCAGTTATTAAGAGATTTGCATAAATTGAATGATAGCAGTAGTTCAATTTGGTATAGGTATTTATGTATAGGTTTACTTATAATAATTACAATGGTAATACAATTAATGTATTTATATAAATATCATACAGATATTTTTCATAATACTAAAACAATTATTTTGATAAATTTAGTGAATTTTATAAGTTTGCTTTTAGCTAGGACAATAAGCATAGTAAACCCATATTTAATACCATTAGCGTGTGCTCCTATGCTTTTATCGTTATTGATAAACGATGATGTTGCCATAATTTCAAGTGTTATAAATACTATTTTAATAAGTGCTGTTATTCAATTTAATGTACCTGTTACGGTTTTAGCAGTAGTTGATGCTATAATTGGTGTTATAATGTTAAAAAATATGGATCAAAGAAGTGATATACTGTATTCATCGGTATTTACGGCTATTGCTAATTTGGTATTTGTTTTTATTCTTTTAATTGTTAGAAATAATAGTGATTTTGTGAAAATTATAATTGATTCAGGTTTGGCTTTTTTAGCATGTGTTCTTGCTGGAGTATTGACAATAGGATTTTTACCGTTTTTCGAAAGTATATTTGATATAATTACAACAATTAAACTACTAGAGCTTTCAAATCCCAATCAACCTCTTTTAAAGAAGTTATTAATAGAGGCACCTGGAACTTATCACCATAGCGTTCTTGTTGCAAATTTGTCTGAACTTGCGGCAGAGGCTGTGAATGCAAATTCAGTATTGGCAAGAGTTGCTGCGTATTATCATGATGTAGGCAAGCTGAAAAGACCATATTTCTTTAAAGAGAATCAAAGAGGTAATAATCCTCATGATAAGATTACTCCTAATTTAAGTACTTTAATAATTATTTCTCATGTTAAAGATGGCATTGAACTAGCAAAACAATATAAAGTACCTAAGGTTATTCAAGACATTATTGAGCAGCATCACGGTACGTCATTGGTGAAATACTTTTATATAACAATGAAGAACAATAGCGATAAACCCGATGAAGTAAGAGAAGAAGATTTTATGTATCCAGGACCTAGACCTATGAGTAAAGAAGCTGGTATTATAATGCTTGCAGATGGTGTTGAAGCAGCAGTTAGATCAATTAGTGAACCAAGTAAGGGTAAAATAGAGGAAAGGGTCAATAATATTATTAAGAGTAGGCTTAATGAAGGACAACTTGATGATTGCGATTTGACATTAAAAGATCTTGAAAAAATAAGGAAAGCGTTTTTAAAAGGACTTTCAGGGATATATCATAATAGGATTGAATATCCTAAGCTTTCAGAAAAAATACAAGAATTAGATAGGAGATAGTTATGATATACATTGATAATAGGCAAGAAAAGATTAATGTTACAGATGAACTTGAAAAAAAAATAGAATATGTTATTGATTTTATATTGAAAAGGGAAGAATTTAAAAAGGATTACGAGATAAGTGTTATTTTTATTGACAATGCTCATATAAGAGAGATAAATAAGTATCAGAGAAATATTGATAAGGCAACAGATGTATTATCTTTTCCAATGATTGAGTATGAAGAGGGAAAGGTATTTAAGGAACTGTATTTGTATTATGATTTTGACAGTGCTTGTTATGATGGTGATAATCTAATATTAGGTGATATAGCTATTTCTCTTGAAAAGGCACAAGAGCAGAGCATAGAATACAATCACTCTTTTGAAAGGGAAGTATGCTATTTAATTGTCCATTCAGTACTTCATCTTTTAGGGTATGACCATATGAATGAAGCTGATAAAACAAAGATGAGAGAAAGAGAGAAAGAAATATTAGACGAACTAAAGATATATAGATAGAAAATCTGATTTTTTATTAAGACATTTAAGGCATGCAAATTTTGCATGTCTTAAATAATAAGCAAATAATGAGGATGGATATTATGAAAAAAAGTTTATTGGATAGTTTTAATTATGCACTTGATGGAATTATAAAAGCTATTATAGAAGAAAAAAATATGAAAATACATGTTACTATTGCTATTGCAGTATTGATTATATGTTTTTTTTGTGGATTGAGCAAAATTGAGATATTGATAATTGGAATTACTATTTCTTTAGTACTTATAACTGAGATGATTAATACAGCATTAGAATATGCTCTTAACGCATATTTTAGTGAATACAATAATTATGTTAAAAATGCTAAAGACATTGCTGCTGGAGCAGTATTAATATCTGTGATTAATTCTATTATAGTAGGGTATATTATATTTAGTGACAAATTAAAGCCTATTGTATATAATGTCTTAGAAAAAATTAAAAATTCAAATTCTCATATTGTTTTTTTGATATTAATTATAGTTATTTCAATTACATTGATATTAAAGATTTTAAATGGTAAAGGTACACCTTTCATGGGTGGTATGCCAAGTGGTCATAGTGCAGTGGCTTTTTCTATAGCTACGTCCATTGCATATTTAACTAGAACACCGTCAGGAATAATATTGGGGTTTGTTTTGGCGATTATTGTTGCACAAAGCAGAGTAGATTCAAAGACTCATTCTGTATTTGAAGTTATTTTAGGTGGTTTATTAGGAAGCTTAATTACAATATTAATTTTTCAACTTTTATTGTAGAATAATGTGAAAAAAATTGTTAATATTATTGAATTAGTGATATAATTTACTTACGCTAGTTATTTTGTTTACATACGTTTGGAGGTTGAATATGAATTACAATGATTTAGTAAAAAAAGCAATTGAGGCAAAAAAATTTGCTTATACGCCATATTCAAATTTTAAAGTTGGTGCGGCGCTAATTACAGAAAATGGTACTGTTTACACAGGAGCTAATATTGAAAATGCGTCCTATGGTGCGACGAATTGTGCTGAAAGAACAGCTATTTTTAAAGCTGTTTCAGAAGGACATACTAAAATAAGAGCATTGGCGGTTGTAGGTGATGAATCGCAGTACACTTATCCATGTGGTATATGTAGACAGGTTATGATTGAATTTGCAACTGAAGATTTTAAAATTATAATTGTAAAGAATAAAGATGAGTACATTGTGAAAACTATAGAGGAAATATTACCAGGAGCTTTCACAATAGAAAATCTCAAAAAACATTAAAAGAATTAGTTATCAAGAACTGCGAGGAGGAAATATGTTTAAGTCAGGATTTGTTACAATAATAGGTAGACCTAATGTGGGTAAGTCAACACTTTCAAATTATATTATGGGTGAAAAATTATCTATTGTTTCTAGTAAACCTCAGACGACTAGAAACAATATTCATACTATATTAACAGGGGATGATTTTCAGCTTGTTTTTGTTGACACACCAGGTATACATAAACCTAGACATAAGCTAGGTGAATTTATGGTAAAAATAGCTGAGGAATCAATAAAAGAAGTAGATATAATTTTATTCATTACTACACCAGATGATGAAGTTGGTAAAGGAGATCAATATATTTTAGAACAGCTAAAAAATGTTAATATACCTATTATACTTTTAATAAATAAAATTGATGAGAGTACACCAGAAAATATAGCTAAAACAATAAAAAATTATTCTGAATTCTTCGATTTTGAAGAAGTTATACCTATATCGGCTAAGAAGGGTAAAAATATTGATGTTTTGTTAAATTTAATGAAAAAATATCTACCTGAAGGACCAAAGTATTATCCTGACGATATGATAACCGATAAACAGGAAAGGTTTATCGTTATGGAAATAATTCGTGAAAAAGCGTTAAGACTCTTAGAACAAGAAGTTCCACATGGAATAGCGATTGAGATTCTTTCTATGAAAAAGGATAGAAAGGGTATATACAATATAGAGGCAAATTTATTGTGTGAAAGAGCTTCTCATAAACCCATTATAATAGGAAAGGGTGGCAGTAAGCTCAAAAAAATATCAAGATATGCTAGAATGGATATAGAAAAGTTTTTGGATTCTAAAGTGTATTTAAGAATTTGGGTAAAGGTAAAAGAAGAGTGGAGAGATAGCCCATTCTTATTGAAAGAGCTTGGATATAAGGATTAAAACTTACAATGATGTCTTTTGGGGGGATGGTTTTCTGTCAGTTTTTAAAACAAGAGCTGTAGTGCTGAAAACTCAAGATTTTAAAGAAAATGATAAATTAGTATGGTTATTTACCGAAAAACTAGGTAAGATTTCGGCAATAGCCAAAAATGCAAAGAAGGGAAATAGTAAATTAAGAGCAGCTACATTACCATTTTGTTATGGCGATTTTGTTGTATATAGAGGTAAATCATTGTATACAATAAATGAGATAAGTATTATAGATTCATTTCAAGTATTTTTAGATGATATTGATACATTAACATATACATCATATTTAAATGAATTGATAGATATTTCTCTACCTGATGAAGAAAGCAATAGAGAATTGTTTAGAATTTTTATGACAGCATACTACTTAATCAAAAATGATGTAGGTGATTTAGAAATACTCATAAGAGCTTTTGAGATAAAGCTATTAGAGGCAACAGGTTATGGCATTAATATGGAGTATTGTAGTATTTGTAGAAATAAGATTCAAATATCAAATTATATAGATATTCGATATTTTGGGGCAGTTTGTGATAAGTGTAGCACCTCTACCTGTGTAAAAATAAGCAATACTACATATAATGCATTAAGATTTTTAAGCAATTTGCCGTTAGAAAGATTTTATAGGCTTATTTTAGATAGCAATTCAAAAAAAGAATTGTATCAGTTATTGTCAAATATTATATCTCAAATATATAAGAGAAAACCGAAGTCTTTAGAATTATTATTAAGTTTAAAGGAGTGATATTATGTCAGATATTACACTAGAAAAGATAGACATAATTAGGGAAAGAGTGAATGTTTCATATGCAGAAGCTAAGGAAGCACTAGAAGCTAGTAATGGTGATGTTGTTGATGCTTTAATTTACATTGAGGAAAAGAGTAATAGGAATAACGAAGAAATTTATGAGGAATTTTATACTACTCAAGGTGAGTTTAAACAGTGGCTTAAAAATCTGGTAAGGAAAGGCAATGTTTCAAGAATCAAAATTAAGAAAGACGATAGGGTTCTTATAGATATTCCTGTAAATGCTGGGCTGGCGGCGGGTGTGTTAACGCTTATTTATCCTCAATTGTTAGCTTTAGGAATACTTACAGCTGTTGTTACTAAGATTACCGTTGAAATAACAAGAAAAGATGGTACAGTTGAGGTTGTTAATACTATAATAAAGAATGCTGTTGACGATATAAAAGAAAAAGTTAATGATTTAAAAAATGAAGTAGAGCATAAGGCAAATGACAAAGAGAGCGAAGGCGATAAAGAAAAATTTTATCAGTACAGTGTTAAGTTTGATGATGCTGAAGAAGAGAAATATAAAGAGGAAGTCAACAAAGATAAAACAAACAATGAATCTGATATTGATAATAAATAGTTAAAAAAGCCAGCATTTTCGCTGGCTTTTTTAAAAAGAATTATATAATGTGTAGTTGGCAATACTAAATGTAATTTATTTAATATTCAATTCGTAATATGCACTATAAATATTTGATATAATGGTTATTTCACCAAAAGTATTTTTAATAAAAACTCATAATTATATATGCATAAGAATAAATTTGATAAATACCATATATTGTATATTTGAAATTTATACATAGCTTATTGTGGTTTAATAATAATATATTTTGTATTAATATTAACAACAAAAATTCATATATATTGCATTTTTGTTGTAATATATATGATAAAAATCTAAATTTTGAATCGAAGATTTAATAATATATTGACAAAAAATATTATTATGGTCTATGATAAATACTGATATCATGATATAATATGATTTAGATTACTTTTTAAGAAGGAATTGCTAGTAATAGATACTATTTGTTAACATAGAAAGAGGGTGAATATAATTAAATTTACACCTAGACAAGAAAAAATTATTAGTTTAGTTGAAGAGTTTGGACCAATAACTAGCGAAAAAATAGCAAATAAGTTAAATGTAACGCGGGCTGCTCTCAGGCCAGATTTGGCTATTCTCACTATGACAGGTGTATTGGAAGCTAGACCTAAGGTGGGATATATTTGTTCAAATAAAACGTCATACAGTATGATTTATGATTATATTAAGGACATTAAAATAAAAGATATTATGTCAAAACCTGTATTAGTAAATGAAGAGAGTACTATTTATAATGGGATAGTTCAGCTTTTTCTGAATGATGTGGGTACATTGTTTGTTGTTAATGAAGATAATTTGGTTGGAGCAGTTTCTAGAAAAGATTTCTTAAAGATTGCAATAGGGGGTACTGATATACACAAGGTTCCTATAGGTATAATAATGACTAGGATGCCAAACATAATTTATTTGGATCAAAATGATTCAGTCTATAGTGCTGCTAAAAAGATTATTGCTCATGAAGTAGATAGCCTCCCTGTTGTTAATATTTCTACTGATGAAAATAATAATGAAATATACAAGGTTATTGGAAAAGTTTCTAAAACGAATATTACTAAACTACTATTAGATATTAGTGAAAATAATTGATATTTAAATTTATGCTAATTATTTAATTTTTAGATAAAACTATATAAATACATAAAGGAGTTGGAAAAATGGAAAATAAAAAGTATGTTTATCTTTTTAGCGAAGGTGATGCAAGTATGAGAAACCTTCTAGGTGGTAAAGGTGCTAACCTTGCTGAAATGACTAAATTAGGTATTCCTGTACCAGAAGGTTTTACTATTTCAACAGAAGCTTGTACAAAGTACTATGAAGATGGAGAAAAATTATCTGAAGGCATAATTGAAGAAATTAAAGTTGCTTTAACTAAAATGGAAGAAGAAACAGGAAAACAGTTTGGCAACAAAGGAAATCCATTACTTGTGTCTGTTAGATCAGGAGCTAGGGCATCAATGCCAGGTATGATGGATACAGTTTTAAACCTTGGTTTAAATGATGAAACTGTAGAGGGATTAGCTACTTTGACTAATAATGCAAGATTTGCTTATGATTCATACAGAAGATTCATTCAAATGTTCTCTGATGTTGTTATGGGACTTGAAAAAAGCAAATTTGAAAGAATTTTAGATGAAGTTAAAGATAAAAAAGGGGTCAAATATGATACAGAACTAGATGCAAACGATTTAAAAGATATAACAAAAATGTTCAAAGATTTTTATAAAGAACAATTAGGAAAGGATTTTCCACAAAAGCCAACTGATCAGTTAATGGAAGCAGTTAGCGCTGTATTCAAATCATGGAACAATCCAAGAGCTATTGTTTATAGAAGATTAAATGATATTCCAGCAGAATGGGGAACGGCTGTAAACGTTCAAAGAATGGCATTTGGTAACATGGGTGAGAATTCAGGTACTGGTGTTGCATTTACTAGAAATCCATCTACAGGTGAAAAGGGTATTTATGGTGAATACTTAATAAATGCACAAGGTGAAGACGTTGTTGCAGGTATTAGAACACCTCAACCAATAACTCAATTAGAAAATGATATGCCAGAAATCTACAAACAATTCATGGAGATTGCTTCAAATCTTGAAAATCACTACAGAGATATGCAAGATATGGAGTTTACTATTGAACAAGGAAAATTATACTTCCTACAAACAAGAAATGGTAAGAGAACTGCTCAGGCTGCATTAAAAATAGCAGTTGATTTAGTTGAAGAAGGATTATTAACTAAGGAAGAAGCTTTATTAAAAGTTGAACCAAAACAATTAGATACATTATTACATCCTATGTTTGATGTTGCAGATCTTAAAAAAGCAACTCCAATAGGAAAAGGATTGCCAGCTTCTCCAGGTGCTGCTTGTGGTAAAGTAGTATTCTCAGCTGAAGAAGCAAAAGAATGGAAAGAAAGAGGAGAAAAAGTTGTTTTAGTTAGATTAGAAACTACTCCAGAAGATATCGAAGGAATGGTAGCTGCTGAAGGTATTTTAACTGTAAGAGGTGGTATGACTTCACACGCTGCTGTTGTTGCTAGAGGAATGGGTACTTGCTGCGTAAGTGGATGTGGAGATATAAAAATAGATGAAGAAGCAAAAGTATTTGAATTAGGCGGAAAGACTTATAAAGAAGGAGATTTCATTTCACTTGATGGTTCTACAGGTAATGTATATGGTGAAGCTATTAAAACAGTTGAACCAGAAATCTCAGGTAATTTTGGAACATTTATGGCATGGGCTGATGAAACAAGAGCATTAAAAGTTAGAACTAATGCTGATACTCCAAGAGATACAGCTCAAGCTGTTAAATTTGGTGCAGAAGGAATAGGATTATGTAGAACAGAGCATATGTTTTTTGATGAAAATAGAATATCAGCAGTTAGAGAAATGATTGTTGCTAAGAATGAAGAACAAAGAAGAAAAGCATTAAATAAATTACTTCCAATGCAAAGAGAAGATTTTGTAGGCATCTATGAAGCATTAGAAGGTAGACCAGCAACTATAAGACTTCTTGACCCACCACTACATGAGTTCTTACCTCATGATGATGAAGATATTAAAACATTAGCTAGTGATATGGGATTAACTTTCGAAGAGCTTAAAGAAACTGTTGAATCACTTCAAGAATTCAACCCAATGATGGGACATAGAGGATGTAGGCTTGCAGTTTCTTATCCAGAAATTGCTGAAATGCAGACAACTGCAATCATCGAAGCTGCTATCGATGTTAATAGAAGAAAAGGATACAATATTGTACCTGAAATAATGGTACCACTTGTTGGGGAAATAAAAGAATTAAAATACGTAAAAGATGTTATAGCTAAGACTGCTGATGCAATTATTGCAAGAGAAGGCGTAGAACTTAAATACATGGTTGGTACTATGATTGAAATACCAAGAGCTGCTTTAACTGCTGATCAAATAGCACAGGAAGCTGAATTTTTCTCATTTGGTACAAATGACCTAACTCAGATGACATTTGGTTTCTCTAGAGATGATGCAGCTAAATTCTTAAAATACTATTATGATAAAGGAATTTACGAAAGCGATCCATTCCAAAGATTAGATCAAACTGGAGTTGGAAAACTTGTTAAAATGGCATCTGAATTAGGTAAATCTACTAGACCAAACATTAAACTTGGTATTTGTGGAGAACATGGTGGAGATCCTGCTTCAATTGAATTCTGCCATAATACAGGATTAAATTATGTTTCATGTTCACCATTTAGAGTACCAATAGCTAGACTTGCTGCTGCTCAAGCACAGGTTAAAAATCCTAGAAAATAATAACTTTAAAAAAGGGCTGCGAACGGCGGTCCTTTTTTAATACAAGGATGTTTTGAATTTGCTTTCTATAAAATTCTTAAATTCATATGCGAAATTTAATTGAGCATCCAAGTTATTAACTGATTTTTCAAGTAATTTTATAGAATATTTATTGTTTTCATGAATGCTATTAAAATAATTTTTTGATACTTTCCAATAACTTTGAGGAAAAACCAAATAAACAAAAACATATTTTAAATCATCTATATTTAAACTATTAATAATATTATAACTGTTAAGCCATTGTATAGTTAATTTTATGTTCCAGTTAGTAGAAGTCCTTTTAAGAAATCTTCTTAATGAATAACCTATATCGTGTGCACAATAATCAGTTTTACAATTATCAAAATCAATTACCCAAATATCTTCATTTTCATCAAATATTATATTTTTATTAACATAATCTAGATGGCACAATGATCTTGAAAGGTTATTATTATCTATTGTTAGTGCGGCATTACATGCCATTTTAGCTAATTTGAGTGCTATGTTAAAATATTGAAGATATATTTTAGAAAAACTAGTTTTATAATTGAAAGCTAAATTTGAGAAGTTAAGTAAGTTGTTTAAGTGCAAGTTAACAGAATTATAAAGTATTTTATTATTGTGTCTTATTGCACTACCAGGTATTGGATAGAATTTTTTGCTTACAATATGCATATTCGCCATATTTATTCCCATTTTAATGAAATCCGATTCATTATCATAATCGCATTTTCTACCATCTATCCATGGAGTTAAGATAAAAAGCATATTTCTATAATTTACAAATCTACTTCCATTATTAGTTGGGAGAATTTTAGGAACATTTATTTCATTTCTGTACCACCATTCTACAGCTGAATATATGAATAACAAATCATGTACTGTGTAAAAGATTTTCTTTAGACAGTAGGAATTTTTACCACACTTAATTTTGTAAACTGCCCTTTGTTTGTCTGTATTTTTTAATTTTATTTGTCTAATAAAAGAATTTTCTAAATTATAGCTTGGCAGTACGTATTTTTTAACATTTTTTTCAGATAATAATTTTATGGAATTATTTGATACAGCTGTATATGGCATACTAACACTCCTTTAATATAATCTTGTTATAAATTTATTATAAATTTTAAAATATTATACATTTTATTTAGGAGAATCAAGACGAAATTAATACAAATGATTAACCTCAATGTATCGAATGTTTGAACTTGCCATGATGATGATATTAAGACAAAATTAATGCAAATCATTGACTACTTATTTTAGTGGAATTAAAAAGGGAATTAGATATATTTATAGAATTATCATATGTGTATATTAATACATTATTATTTGTAATATTGAGGTGAAGCTTATGCTTATTAGAGAAAGAATAGAAAATAATGAAAAAATGACATTAATATATGATGCGGCGTTATCTGTCAACAGTAAGGGGAGGAAAAAAGAAGAAGAACAATGTAGTGTAAGAACAGTATATATGGTTGATAGAGATAGGATTATTCATAGTAAATCATTTAGAAGGCTAAAGCATAAAACTCAAGTATATATTAAAACGAGTAGTGATCATTATAGAACAAGATTAACACATACATTAGAAGTAGCTCAGATTGCTAGAACGATAGGTAAAGGTATAGGATTAAATGAGGACCTAATTGAGGCTATTGCACTAGGGCATGACATAGGTCATGTAGCATTTGCACATAATGGTGAGGAAGTATTAAATGAACTTTTACCTAATGGTTTTAAACATAACATAAACAGTATAAGGGTATTAACTAAAATAGAAAGGCAGGGCAAAGGGCTAAATTTAACTGAAGAAGTTCTTGATGGAATATTATATCATAGTGGTTTTTCATCAAAGGATGATATAGCTTCAACATTAGAAGGGCAAGTAGTTAAATATAGTGACAAAATTGCATATGTTAATCATGATATTGATGATTCTATACGTGCAGGTTTGCTTAATGAAAAAGATATTCCTAAAGATATACTTGATGTATTAGGTTATAGTCATAGCAAAAGAATTGATACACTAGTTAAGGATTGCATTTATTCAACTATTGATAATATTAAAAATGGTAATAAAAGAGTGGTATTGAGTGAAAGAATAGAATTGGCATTGCAAAAATTGAGAAATTTTATGTTTGAGAATATTTATCGAGGTGATATCTTAAAAGTTGAAAGAGATAAGGCAAAATTTGTGTTAAGGCAAGTGTTTAATTATTTCTTAAAAAATCCAAAGTGTATGCCTTCGTTTTATTTAGATATTGTCAATGATGAAGGACTTCATCAAGGAGTTGCAGATTATATTTCTGGTATGAGTGATGATTATTGTTTGTTTTTATTTAATAAAATTTATGTGCCAAAGTTTGTTTTTTACTAAAAATAAGTATGAATAGTCCTAATAATGAAATTATTCCAAAATCAAATTTTATGAAGGAAATTATTAAAACGTAAAGAATATATAATTTAGAGAGAACAAATTATTAAAAATTATATAATAAAAAGAAGGAAAATATAAATTATTGTCGAATCTTGAATAGGCGTGTTTATTAACTTATTATATGATATAAGTTAGGTGGTAGTTATATTTTATGATTTCTGAAGAAATAATTGATAAGATTAAATATGAAAATGATATTGTTGATGTAATATCTGAGAATGTTAGACTAAAAAGAATAGGAAGGAACTATGTAGGGCTTTGTCCTTTTCATCATGAAAAGACACCTTCTTTTTATGTGTCTCCACAAAAACAAATATTTAAGTGCTTTGGATGTGGAGAAGCGGGTAATGTTATAACATTTATAATGAAGCTACAAAATAAGACTTTTCCTGAAGCATGTGAATATTTAGCTAAGAGGGCAAACATCGATATTCCTACTGATAATAATAAAGTATTGAGCATCCAAAAATCTAGATATGATAAGATGTATTCCTTAAATGTAGAGGCAGCGAGGTTTTTTTTTAGAAATCTTAAGAAAAATATAACAGCAAAGAATTATTTGTTGAATAGGGGGATTACTGAAAAGACTATAAACAAATTTGGATTAGGTTATGCATTAGATGATTGGAATTCCCTTTTTAATTATTTAAAGAGTAAGGGATATTCTGAATTAGATATGGTATCTGCAGGCCTAATATCAAAAAATTCTAGGGGTAATTTTTATGATTTATTTAAAAATAGGGTAATGTTTCCTGTATTCAATATAAGAGGAAAAGTTATCGGATTTGGTGGAAGAGTACTTAATGATGCCAAACCTAAATATCTAAATTCTCCAGAAACGTTGTTGTTCAAGAAGGGAACCAATTTGTATGGCTTAAACTTTGCAATTAAAAGCAATAATACTAAGCAGATAATAATTGTTGAAGGATATATGGATTGTATATCATTACATCAGTATGGAATAACTAATGCGGTTGCCTCTTTAGGAACAGCGCTAACAAGTAAGCATGCTAAATTGCTTAAAAGGTATACTGATGATATAATAATTTCCTATGATGCTGATGCTGCAGGTCAAGCTGCTACTTTAAGAGGATTAGAAATACTTAAAAAAGAAGGATTTAACATTAAAGTATTAACGGTTCCTATGGGAAAAGATCCTGATGAATTTATTAAAAGCAATGGTGCAGATGCATTTTTAAAGTTGCTTGAAGGAGCTCTTCCTCTTGTTGAGTATAGAATTGAAAGAGCAAGTCAAGGTATAAATTTAAAAAATAGAGAGCACTTAATAAAGTATATTGAAAGGGTTTCTAAAATTATTGTTGGTCTAGATCCGATAGAAAAAGACGTTTATATAAACAAGATATCTGAGAATACAGGAGTAACTCAACAGGCAATATATGATATTATAAATACTCAAATTCAAAAAAATGTAAAAAAAACGCAAAAAATGAATAGTAATATTGATTTTAGACAAAAATTATATTTAGAGCCTTTATATATTAAGGCTGAAAGAAGTTTATTAAAGTTGATGTTAAACAAAGAAGCAAATGAATATATCAAAAGCAAAATGAGTTCTGAAGAGTTTGTTAGTAATGCACATAGAAGGATTTTTGAACTCATAGTTGAATGTGATTCAGAATGTAATGATATAGATCCCAAAAAGATTGAATCAAAATGTTATGATACTGAAATGGTTAAAGAATGGATATATATATCAGAAATAAACATTATAGCAGAAGATGATGATTTGACTGCATATATTGATGATTGCATAAATGAGATAATAAAATTTAAACTAGAGGAGTCGAGAAAGAAAGTTATGGCAAATATTAAGTATCTTGAATCAAAAGGAATGTTTAAGGAATCAATTGAGCAAGCACAAAGGCTTATGAAAATAGAAAAAAAACTGCTTGAAATAAAATCAGGAGAAAGGAGGGAATAAAATGGTTGATAAGTCAGAAAAGATGAAGATTGTTAAAAGACTGATTGATAAGGGTAAGAAAAAAGGAAATCTTACATATAAAGAGATAATGGATGAATTGCAGATTGTAGATTTAACACCAGAGCAGATTGAGAAGGTTTATGAAGTTTTAGAAACAATGAATATAGATGTAGTTGGAGCTGATGAGGATATTGAAGAGATTAATGAAGGTGATGATATAACTATTCCAGAAGGTATTGCAATAGATGACCCCGTAAGAATGTATTTAAAGGAAATAGGTAAAGTACCTCTATTATCTTCAGAAGATGAAATTAGACTTGCTAAACTAATTGAAGAGGGTGATAATCAGGCTAAGAAAAAATTAGCAGAAGCTAATTTGAGATTAGTTGTAAGTATTGCCAAAAGATATGTAGGTAGAGGAATGTTATTTCTTGATTTGATTCAAGAAGGAAATTTAGGATTAATAAAAGCAGTAGAAAAATTTGATTATAGAAAAGGATATAAATTTAGTACTTATGCTACATGGTGGATAAGGCAGGCAATAACACGTGCTATAGCTGACCAGGCTAGAACAATTAGAATTCCAGTACATATGGTTGAAACTATTAATAAATTGATAAGAGTTTCTAGACAGTTGCTTCAAGAATTGGGAAGAGAACCTCAACCTGAAGAAATAGCAAAAGTTATGGAATTACCAGTTGAAAAGGTTAGAGAAATAATGAAGATAGCACAAGAACCGGTATCACTTGAAACACCAATTGGAGAGGAAGAAGATAGCCATTTAGGAGATTTTATTCCTGATGATGAAGCTCCTGCACCTGCAGAAGCAGCGGCATTTACTCTTTTAAAAGAACAACTTATCAATGTTTTAGATACATTAACTCCTAGAGAGGAGAAAGTATTAAGACTTAGATTTGGATTGGATGATGGTAGAGCTAGAACACTAGAAGAAGTAGGAAAAGAATTTAATGTAACAAGAGAAAGAATAAGACAGATTGAGGCAAAGGCATTAAGAAAGTTAAGACATCCTAGCAGAAGCAAAAAATTAAAGGATTATTTAGAGTAAGCACCTAGAGGGTGCTTGTTTTTCTTTATTATATAGGAAATACCTTGCAACAATTTACTGTGGATAACTAAGGGAGAAATGAAAAATATGAAAAAAGTTAGAAAAATCAATAGATATAGGGCATAATAGAGATATAAAAAAACAACGTGGGAGAGTAAAACATAAGATGAAAAAAGATAAAATAACTGTAAAACAAATTTTTGATGATAACTTTAAAGAGTTTTGGAAAAATAATAATAAAAAGTTTCCAGAAGAAATGAGAGCTAATATATATGATGAAGTTATGAAAATGGTGGGATGCAGTAATATTTTATCAGGGTTTGTAGCGTATATATGCATAATATGTTTAAAAGTAAAAAAGATAGGATTTACATGTAAAAGTAGATTTTGTAATAAATGTGGAAAGAAATATGCAAGTCAGTGGGTGGAAAAGCAAGCAGATAAGATTTTAAAGGTACCACATAGGCATTGTGTATTCATAGTACCTAAATAATTTAGAAACTATTTTTACTGAAATAGAGAAGGATTAAAAGACTTGCAAGATATGGTATATCAAGTGATAAGTGAATACGCAAACGGAGTGAAAAAATCAAATAGAGAAGAATATAATAGGAAGAAAAAACGTAAAAAGGGTGGAGAACTTTGGCAAAGTGGAATGATAGGGGTAGTGCATACATTTGGAAGAAGTCTAGTTTTTAACCCGCATGTATATGCGTTAGTACCAGAATTGAAGAAGAGGTAAAGAAGTTAAGAAAATGGAGTATTTAGATTACGGATATTTAAGAAGAGTATGGCAATATAAGTTGATAAATTACATGATAAGTAAGAGACCAGATAAAAAAGGTGAATATATAAAAATGTTTAAAGAATATCCAGAAGGATTCTATATCCATGCAAGAACAAGGATGAGAAGTGCAAGAGGTGCAGCGAGGTACATAGGAAGATATTTAGCGGGACCAGCGATAGCTGAATATAGAATAACCAGTTATGATGGAGAAAATGTAACGTTTTGGTACGAATGTCATGAGACAAAAGAAAAAGTGGTAGAAACAGTTACAGCATAAGTATTTATAGGAAAATTGTTAATGCATATGCCACCAAAACACTTTAAAATGGTAAGAACATATGGAATTTATGCTGGGAGCATACGAGTGAAGGTAAGCAAATGTTTTGGTTTATTGAAATATATAGAAAGTGGTTTAAAAGCGATACAGTATACGTTAAAAATAAATTGGAAAAAAGAAACTAAAAAAATGACATATAGAGAATTAATGATAAAGTCATTTTCAAAAGATCCACTCAAATGTTGTGGAGAAAAAATGGAGTTGTGGGAAATATGGCAAAGAAAGTATGGTTATATTTATGAGTATGGAATATAAGGAAATTGTAATTATAGATAACTATGATGATCTGGAGATACCATTTGGAGCAGATAAAGAAGATGTTTTGATAGATTTTAAGTGTAAAAAATGTGGGTGCGAAGATAAGGTGCTTGACTTTGTTGCGTTCGAATGTTATATTGAGGAAGAATTTGATAAAGAAACAGGAAGTCCTATTGTTTTGTGTCCAAAATATGAATCAGATATGATAATTAAAAGAGATTAATCTACCATTTGGTCAAGAGTGGTGTTTTTTTCGACCGTAGGGAGATTTTGTTCTTGCTTTGGTTTTGAATTACTTGCGGTTGATATTGTAAAGTAGAATGAAAAGGATGATTATTTGATGTTAAGTGAAAGATTAAAAAGCATTGTAAAAATGGTGGATAAATGTTATAAAATAATTGATGTTGGTACGGATCATGCATATGTTCCAATATTCTTAATTAAAAATAAAATATGTCAAGAAGCTTTAGCTTCAGATATAAATAAAGGTCCTCTTAAAAAGGCAAAAAAAAATATTGATATTGAAAATCTAAATGATTATATAGAGTGCAGATTAGGGGGAGGATTATCAGTTGTAAAACCATGTGAAGTAGATGTTGCAGTTATTGCTGGAATGGGTGGAAACTTAATAAGAGATATTATTGAAAATGATATTGATGTATTTAAAGAACTAGATTATGCAGTACTTCAACCAGTTCAAAATGTAGATATATTGAGAAAATATTTATATGATAGTGGGTTCAATATTTTAGATGAAGAAATTTGTAAAGAAGAAGAAAAATACTATGAAATAATAAAAGTAAAATATGATGAAAAATATAGGCGTATGGAAAGTATATATTATGAAATTAGTGAAATCTTAATTAATAAGAAAAATCCATTAATATATGAATATATGAAATTTAAATTAGATAAATATAGAAAAATTTATAATAATCTTAGTCAGGATACTGAAAATAGTAGAAAAAGGAAAAAAGAGATTAACTATAAAATATGTGCATTGAGGGAGTTGATTAAATGGAATTTAAGGTAAGAGATTTTATAAATATTATGGAAAATTATGCCCCCGTAAAATTGAAAGAGAATTACGATAATGTAGGATTAATGGTAGGAAATACTGAAAACATAATTACATCAATATTAGTTGCATTGGATTGCACAGAGAAAGTGATATATGAGGCAATATCACTTGGATGTAATCTTATATTAACACATCATCCATTATTATTTATTAAGCCTAAAAATATAACCAATGAAACACTACAGGGAAGGAAGATAATTAAACTTATTAAAAATGATATTTCGCTCTATTCTGCACACACAAATCTCGATTCTGTAAAAAATGGAATTAATGATTTTGCATGCAAACTACTAGGATTTCAGAACTTTGAAATTATTGAACCTGCAAATACTACTGGGTATGAGAACAATTCTGGTCTGGGAAGATTGATTAACTTAGATAGTGAGTTAACTTTAAAGGATATTTGCATAAGAGTTAAAGATGCTTTTGGAAATGAGATTATAAGATATTCTGGTGATGAAAATAAAATAATAAAAAGAATTGCCATTATCAATGGAAGTGGAGAAAATTACTTTAATATGTGTAAAAAACTTGGAGTTGATTGTATAATTACTGGTGATACAACGTATCATTATGTAAGCGATATAACTGAAGATAATATTGCAGTAATTGATGCAGAACATTTTGATACAGAATGGCCTGCACTAAAAGCTGTTGCAAATGAAATAGAGAAAATTTTAAATAAAGCTGGTTATGAAAAAAATGTTTATATTTCAGGTGAATCTAAAAATCCATATAAATTATTTACTCTAAATTAACATTAATGTAATTTTATTAGTGTTGATTAATATTTAATATTGTGTTATTATATATTTTGCGAGTAAGCCAGACAATCGCTGCTGCACGTGAGTGCAGGAGAGGAAAGTCCGAGCTCCATAGGGCAGGGTGCTGGGTAACTCCCAGTGGAGGCGACTCTAAGGAAAGTGCAACAGAGATATACCGCCATCAATTTTGATGGTAAGGGTGGAAAGGCGAGGTAAGAGCTCACCAGCACATTGGTGACAATGTGGCTATGTAAACCCCACTTGGAGCAAGATCGAATAGGGAGACTTATGGGGTGGCCCGTCCCGTCTCCGGGTAAGATCGCTTGAGCTTAATTGGCAACAATAGGCCTAGATAGATGATTGTCTAATACAGAACTCGGCTTATAGGCTTGGTCGCTTAAATTAAGATTAAAAAGTGATGTGAAGTGGCATAAAGTGTGACTTTATCTACTTTGTACTTGCAATAAAGGTTATACGTCTTTTATCAGAAATGATAATAGGTGTGTAGCCTTTTTTGCTTACGCCTAATTCTAAAAGGAGGCATTAATATGACAGATATAACCAACAAAGTAGACGGAAGGAAACTCAGAACTCAAAGAAAGAAAAAAATAACTGTAAATTTACGTGAGGATATTGAGGAAACTATTGCCACAAGTTTGACTTTGTCAGAGGTACAGGAATTATTTATTAAAGATATGGAGAACCGCAGACTTAGAGAAATGACAATTAAATACTATCACTTTGTTTTAGAAGGTTTCTATAAGTATATCCCTCAGACAACTTCAATTATTGATATAACGGCTGATACGGTGCAGGAATATATTGAATATCAGATAGATAAAGGATTAGCCACAAACACAATTCACACAAATATTAAAGGACTTAGAACGTTCTTATATTTTGCTATGAAACAAGGATTTTTATCAAGGTTTTCAATTAAAGTGCCAAGTCCTGATAAAGTCCCTCTAGATATGTATACTGTTGAAGAGGTACAAAAGCTATTAGTCAGACCGAATTTAAAAGAATGTAAATTTTCTACACTAATGACTTGGACGGCTATAAACATATTAGCATATACAGGATGTAGGGCTAGAACTTTGGTTAATATAAAAATAGAGGACATTGATTTTGCAGGGCAAGTTATTCACTACAGACACACTAAAAATAAAAAGCCTCATACAGTACCTATGCCATTACCTTTATGTAATGTATTAAAGCAGTATTTGAAAGTTAGGACACAAGGAGAAGATAGTACTGATGAACTTCATTTAATTTGTAATGTGTATGGTGACCCTATAACCCCTTCAAGCCTTTATAAATATGTTCAGCTTTATAATAGAGAAAGAGAGGTGCAAATGAGTGGTTTACACGCCTTTAGAAGATTTTATGTGAAGTCTTTAGTTGTTCAAGGAGTACCTATGCCTAAAATTATGCACTTAGTTCAACACAGTACTACTAATATGGTTGCACACTACAGCAAAATGTTTGCTAAAGACCTTGTTAAAGATGTTAATATATTTGCAAATAGTATTTCGGTGGAGGATGGTAAAAAGAAGAGGTTCACAGTAAAATAAAATTTAGTATTTTAAGAGGGACTTGAGTTAAAAACCAAGCCTCTTTTTATATGGGGTGTTATTGGTGAAGAATAAACAAATTATGTGCAGCTATTTATTAATGTGGAATAAATTCCTATTGACATTCGTATATTTTTGACTTTTGCATAAATAATACAATATCATAACTTAGTAGAATTTTTATACAATATGAGAATGGCATAGTGTATTACGGTATGATGTAATAAATTTACATAGGAATAAAGGTATTATAAAGTTTATTAGTGAACTTTGTAAAGGGGTGAGATAATGAAACTACATACTGATATAGATACAGGAAATAATAAAGATAATACCGAATTATTACAAGCTATTAGATGTATTTTAAAAGAGGAATTACAAGAAACATTTAAAAAGGAATTAACCCCAATAGATAACAGTATGGATAATATAGAAGAAGATATAAAAGAGATAAATACTCATATGGATAATATAGAAGAAGATATAAAAGAGATAAATACTCATATGGATAATATGGAAGAGGATATAAAAGAAATAAATACGCATATGAAAGTTATAAAAAAAAGATGTTAAAGGGATAACAAGATTATTAGTAGAGTTAGAAACAAAGAATAATAGTAGACACATCAAGATAATGGAAGAATTAAAAGAGATAAAAAGTGATATAAAACTTATAAATAAAGAAATGAAAAAGTAAAAAATGTTAAACTAGATGGATTATTAAATAAGAATAAATCATATAAATTTTTGAATGGGGAATATCTATTTTTTGAAATGGTATGCCTCTTTTTTGTAGGGGATATAGTCCTGTTGTTTCAAATGTTTTAAAATATGGAACAGTAAAAAATCCACGGTGAAAAGCCATTTTAAACTGTTTCAAAAATTTGTTTCAATTATATAGAGTATATTTAACTAATTAAAGAGATAGCAGTATAATATAATACCCTTACATTCCTGTGACACTATAGGTAAACATACCATTTTATAACATTATAAATTCTTAGTAGTATATACCTATATTTACGGTGTTATTTTGTGGGTATTATATCCAGTATATTATGATTTTAAAAAAGTGTTGTAGTTGCAATTCTATATAGTTTATCTATTTACACATTATTTTATTTATTAAATTTTTGTTTATTTGTGAGTAACTTTAATTAGTGTAATCATTTCTATTGGATAATCATATTCCACCAGGGTTACCCCTATCAACGGTGGGGCTACCACTTACTATTAGTAATCAAGGCTTTTGAATATACACATAGTAAATTTTACTTTTCAAGGTAGGGGGTATAAAGGGGAGTACCTCATAAATATTAGTCAGTTTTCTCCAAGAAAAATTACAATAAAATTTATAACTTTTATGGAAAAGGTAACAATATAAATAAAGAAGACAGAGGAGGAGATTGTATGCCTAAAACACCATTAGCTGCTCTTATGTTCGGAATTACTTTAGGTACATTAATAGTATTATGGATATGTACTGTACAGCTATGTAGAAGGATGAAAGAGAGGAATAGGAGAAATTAAGGTATGAATACTATTAGAGAATTACTTTTATTTATAACAGGAGTTATTATAGGAATACTTATTATGAGGAAGCCATTAAAGAAAGCATATGAAGAATATAAACGTTGTTGTTATAGGGGAAAATAAACTTGCAACAGAGGTGTAAGAAAAAAGTATAGTACAGTCACACCATTATTGCCACCCCAAAATTGTGTATGGTAGTGTAAAACGGTGAAATCTAAACAACCTTGTTAACAAACATTTAACATTTCGTAACCCTAGTAATACCAACGGTTGTAGGGCTTAGTGGAAAATTCCTTTAAATTATTGGTTGTAAAAAGGTTGTACTCATGGGTTATATACTGTAGAAGACTGTGATTAATAACTGTTAAATATAACTGTTAAAAATGTTAGAACAGTAGATAAGTAAAAGAATTGTATTTCAAGATTTAAGGATACGTATATTCTAAATCTCATTTATTAAAACACCAAAATTGGTATGGTAAGTAATATAACGTAA